>Ga0209358_10000345_pt1 | contig 40926 bp, 38 predicted proteins | sample LauGreFa1BDMLBSN_2_FD_187574 | JGI IMG/M metagenome (GOLD analysis project Ga0209358, IMG submission 187574) | Freshwater lake microbial communities from Lake Michigan, USA - Fa13.BD.MLB.SN (SPAdes) (version 2) | ecosystem: Environmental > Aquatic > Freshwater > Lake | place: Lake Michigan, USA... | reverse complement strand
ACTTTGAATGAAAAAATATATTATCTTGGTGTTGAATATAATTTAGACTCTGTTGTATTGGAAAACTGGAATGAAAAAGGTATTGGATTCCACGCAATCGCTGGAATCACTTGTAAAAAAGATAAGTATGTTTATAATGGATGGACGAGGACGAGTATGGATCCGTTGATTGCTAATAAAGTAATTACCCGAAAAATACCTTGCGAACTTATGAGGTATGATTGGAATATAAAAAAACATTATGACTTTTGTTTAAATACCAAACAATGTATTCCAGAAATATATAAAACAAGGCTTGAAGCATTGAAATCCGATTTATGTTTTAATTTTAGCAAAGGAAAGCGAATCTTAGTCTATGTTCGCAAAGATCCTGTTGTGAATACTTCTGACGAAAAGGATGATACGCCTAAGAAAGCGAAGGATGTTCCCAAGAAATGTGAGGAAGGCAAGGTATTAAACCCAGCGACTGGTAGATGTATTTTGATAAAGAATGCTGCGAAAGCAAAGGCAAAAACGGGGAAGGACAAGGGCGTCGTCAAGAAGTCTCTCAAGAAATGTGAGGAAGGCAAGGTATTAAACCCAGCGACTGGTAGATGTATTTTGTTGAAGACAGCAATTGCGAAGGGTATCATAAAAGCGAAAGTGTAAATTATAATATTTTATAATTATTAGAGAATGACAAATAGTGGCATATGTTCACGGATCCTAACACCAAAACAAGTAGGACCCATTTGTTGGTTTATGGCAGCTTTCGTCGCAATGTTTTACAGTCAGCGTAGTAGACGAAAATTATTGAATGCTTCTAAGCATTGGAATACAAAGAAAGATTTATTTACTTTATTAAAGCAGGTTCTAGATGACAAATACTTGAAGACCGCAAGTAGAGAAAGTGGAGATTATAAGATGTTTAGCGACAATACCTTTGCGATGATATTGGAATTATTATATAAAGAGAATAACAAAGCGTTTCCTTATAACCCGAAAACTACTTCGGGTGGATTCAATTCAGAATACTACATCGGTAAATTATATAAATTATTAAATATAGATTATAAGATATTTGATTATAATGTATCAGACAAACACTTATTTTACTCGTATTTGAATGATGAATTAAATAGTATGGAATATAGAATTGTCCGAAAGAATATTAGAACTCTCGTCAATGGGAACAGAAATTTCCATTATGTAGATGAAAATATGACGGCACCGCCAGTATTGCTTGTAATTGCTCACGATAATAAGGAATTTACAAAGTTCTACAAAAATATCTTCCCAAATACGATAATAAACGATGGCGATACAAAGAAAAACATAACATCATTGAGTGAAAATATATATTATCGTGGCGCGGAGTATAATTTAGATTCAGTAATATTGTCTAACTGGAATAAAAGGAAAACTGGACACGCGATCGCAGGTATTACGTGTAAAAAAAACAAATTCGTCTATAATGGATGGACAAGGACAAGTATGGACCCGCAGATGGCGAATACAGGAATTACAAGAAAGATCCCTTGTGAACTTATGAAATATGGTTGGAATATTAAAAAACATAATGACTTTTGTTTAAACACAAAAACGTGTATTCCTGACATATTGAAAACAAAAAATGAAATAAAGCAAGCTGACCTATGTTTTAATTTTAGCAAAGGGCGACGTATCTTAGTCTATATACAGAAAGATGTTGGGGTGGAGACTTCAATAGAAAAGGATAATGATATACTGCGACTTTCTAAAACAATTCATCGTCCCGACACACCGAATAGTCCTAAAAAATCTAAGACGAAAAAGGCAAAAGGAAAGGTTGCTGTGAAGGGCAAAGACATTGTCAAGAAGTCGCCTAAGAAATGCGAGGATGGCAAAGTGTTAAATCCAGCGACTGGAAGGTGTATCTTGTTGAAGAATGCGATCGCCAAGGGTATCATAAAAGGAAAAGGAAATGATGTTGTCAAGAAGTCACCTAAGAAATGCGAGGATGGCAAAGTGTTAAACCCAGCGACTGGAAGGTGTATCTTGTTGAAGAATGCGATCGTCAAGGGTATCATAAAAGGAAAAGGAAATGATGTTGTCAAGAAGTCACCTAAGAAATGCGAGGATGGCAAAGTGTTAAACCCAGCGACTGGAAGGTGTATCTTGTTGAAGAATGCGATCGCCAAGGGTATAGCAAAGGCAAAAGGGGATGTTGCGGTGAAGAGCAAAGACATTGTCAAGAAGTCGCCTAAGAAACTAGTCTATAAACATCAAGTAACTGACAAGAATGCGGTTCAACTTTCTGTTTTCACTTACATTAGCAAGGATTTAAATTTCAGGACGACAGCATATTACAATGAAATTATATTTGTAAAGTTAGGCAATAAGGTATATATAGAAATTATAGAAGGAGATGAACTGGAAGCACCTGTAAACGAAATGTTGGATATTCTTATGCCTTACGACGAACTTATGAAGAACAAGTATTTAAAGAAATACTATGAGTTATCGCTTATGGCGATTGGAAAGCCAAATATTGATACTAATTATTACAGAGAAAATGTAAATATCCAAAATAACCATCATCTTATTGATACACTTTATATTGTAGAAGACCCTTTGACAAAAACAAAGTTTGCTAAGAAAGGCAATAGTTATCGTCATTTTAACTTGGCGAAGTTGAAAAAGATGACGGTTGCCGACGCGTATAGCATAGAAGAGTTCAATGCCGAATATAATATTAGATTTGGAGTCGATGATAAAACCTTTGAAGATGTGATAGCGAAATACACGGCACTCGCAAATGAATTATAAAAATAATAAAAATAATAAAAATAATAAATTATACTTCTTCTAAGTATCCAAGATATACAATGCGTCTCCCCATTTGTGAATTGTCATATTTGTTAAAACCCGTTTAAAGTTAAATTGCGCTAGGAACTCGTCAATCTCGTGAATTAACGCACAATTTTTATATAATTCTTTTGAATTCACTTCCAAATACAACACCTTTGCGTGCTTGATCGTTTCTGTAGCTCCTTTTAATGCCAACAACTCTGCTCCTTGAATGTCAAAGTTCCAAAAATCGTATTTTGATGCGTCCAAATTGTTTCGTTTAAAGAACGTGTCAATTGTAATACTCTTCATATGTATCTTGTCTACAAAGACGACTCCTGGGTGTTCCGTTGAATGTGTTCCGAACTCCAAGATACTTGACGATTGTAAATTGTTCGCGACATTAAATAGGATGTCTTCATCGTCCTTGTCTGTGATAAGTGCGTGATATACATTGGGTATTCCTTGTGCGATGGATTGACGCACTTTGAATGCGAGAGCATCCACCCACACGATATCTTCAGGTTTAATTCCAAAATTATTGTAGATCGTCATTTCTTCACAGTCGTGTGCACCTACGTGGAAACAACCTTTAATATTTATTTTTTTTGCCAATAGAACATTTTGAATTTCTTCTACATTGATAATCATATTCGTAATAATATATATGATATTTTACATATATGCTTTATATATGCTTTATATATGCTTCGTAGACTTCGTGGACTTCGCATTTACTCGTTATTCTTTTTTCTATTTATGTAAATTTTTATATCGGCGTATTATAGAATATAATTTATAAAAATGAATAAAAAAGCGAATGAAGCGCTATGTATCCGCAATACGGGTACTTGGGCAAATGTTAAACCTGAGCATAAGTTTGACTCCGCAAAGTTCAAACCCGATATCGTATTGAAAGACCTCCCAGACCTATCTCCAAAGATATACAATATGATACAACGTATCAACGAACTAGACGCAAAGGATATGGCGAATGAAAACCGATATTATAAGCACATCATATACAGCGATGTATCCGGCGTATATGGGGCAAAAATGGTAGCATCCTCTTTAATCGCCAATAAATTCAACCTCGTATATTCTAATAAGTTCGCTATCAAAACGGATCTTCAGGACAAAGACAAAGATAGAACATTTGGTCTTCTAACGACATCCACCGTATATCAAAAACCACTCACAGTCGGTTTAAAGAAGAAGATGATGACCCTTATGAACGAGCGCCCTGCAAATATCAATGGTAAAAATATGCGTATCATCGTATTAGATTCGGGATATAAGGAAGGACTTGATGTGTTTGATGTGAAATACATGCACATCTTAGAACCGCTTGAGACAAAGGCAGAATATACGCAAGTTGTTGGACGAGGAACGCGATATTGTGGACAATCTGGATTACCATTTGTCCCGAACGTAGGGTGGGCACTGAATATTTTTCGCTACAATATCAAATACGACAACGATAATACTGTGCATGACTTATATATTAAACATAGCAATAAAAACATCAGCGCTTTTAATTTCATTGCGGATATAGAGTCTATTATCATCGCATCCGCTGTGGATACCCCACTCACCGAGAATTTACATTTATTAAGCGAAAAGAACAACCGCTTTTATGATTATATGATGGCGAAGAATAATATCAAGATAGAAAAACCGAAACGTAAGGATTTGATAGAGGTCGTAAATAATATACGCGGGAAGATCTATACAAATGATAATAGCATTGATTGTAAGAAGAAGTGCCAAGGACCTCTCGAAGACTTCCCGTCTGCAAACGCGCTGCTCATTATCGCCGCTGTTTTTACGATTGATAATGTTGGCAATCGCGACGATGTTCGTATGAAAAAAGGAACGAAGAAACTATATCGCGGAGAAGAAACCAACAAAGTTGCTAACTATATAAAGGATGGTGATTTATTAAAATACTTGAATGAACGGTTTCCGAAACCCCATTTGTGTAATATTATAGATAAGAACCAGAACTTTTGCAACGCAATCAATAAACTTTGGATGAATCCAATACCCTTTTTAAAATTATATGGCGATAAGATCATTGAGAATCTCAACTACTATAAAAAGGTGAATGCGATTACAGACAAAAACTTTGCGGATGCTCTGAAATTTATCTACGAATATAAGAGTCAATTGATAGTCAAGAAACCGAAGTTTGAACCGGTGCCACCAAAAACCAAGATGACGAATTTTGAATTATACAAATATGTAGAGAAACACTATGCGCCGTATAAATGGGCATACGTAGATATCGTAAATAAATGCGTCGCAGCACCTGTAGCGGATGCGGATAGCGATGCTAAGGATACGGACGCTGGTATGGATGCGGTTGTCGCGAAGTCTGTAAAACCATACAACATCGTCACATTCTCGCATACGCAAAATTTCGTTCAAAAGTTTTTAACCCCGCAATCGCCCTATAAAGGAATGTTATTATTCCATAGCGTCGGTTCAGGAAAAACATGCACCGCAATTGCGACCGCCACGAATACTTTCGCAAGGGAGGGATACACGATATTATGGGTAACAAGGCATACACTGAAAGAGGACATTTGGAAAAATATGTTTGACAACATATGTAATGTGATCATACAAGAGCGACTGAATAATGGCGAAATATTACCGACAACGAGAGCGAAACGTATGGAGTTTCTAGGTAAGAATTGGTTACAACCTATCTCTTACAAGCAATTTACGAATCTTATTAAGGGCAAAAATAAATATTATAAGGAGATGGTGGATTTGAATGGCAAAGAAGACCCGTTTCGTAAGACGCTCATTATCATTGATGAAATACATAAGATATATAGTTCGTCGCTTTCGGCGTTAGAGAAACCGAACCCGGAGGTTCTTCAAACGATGGTTCAAAACTCATACAAGGCATCTGGGAACGATTCGCTGAAGATGCTTCTTATGACCGCTACACCGATTACGGACGATCATATGAGTTGTGTAAAAATACTTAATTTATTATTAGAGAATTTTGAACGATTCCCCGAAGAATTTGATAGATTTAAGACGATGTTCTGTAATGAGAACGGTTTATTCACAGAGAAGGGTTCGCAAGAATTCATGAATCGTATCACTGGTTTAGTAAGTTATATTGATCGCGCGAATGACCGCAGTCAGTTCGCATATCCTGTAATACGCGATGTGTTGCTTGAAATTGAACAGACGCGTGTAACCAATACGGGATTAAATGAAATCAAATTTAAAATACAGGAATACGAGGATCGTTTGAATAACAAGGAGGTTAAATTGACAAAAGATGAGACGAAGGAGTTAAAGAAGGAACTTGCGACTATGAAGAAGGAGCAAAAGAACGCAGTAAAGGACAAGGACACGCCGAAGAACGTTATTGATTTTATAAATAATTGTTTTATAAAGAAACCATTGGTTGCTGTGCGCAAAAATGCCAAGAAAGCAGTTGCTGAAGATGAAGAGGGTAATACTATAATAAAGGCAGTAAAAACTAAGAAGGCGACAGTCGCGAAGAAGACAAAGGCGATTGTCGCAGACGATGACGACATAGGCGTTGCGGATGGTGTAAAGGAAGCTATAAAGGTAATTGAAGATGTTGAAGATGACGTGATTGGCGAACCAGGCGCTGTGGTGATAAAGGCGGTAAAAACTAAGAAGGCGCCAGTCGCTAGGAAGACAAAGGTTGCGAAGGCGATAGTAGCAGATGATGACGAAGCAGGTGTTGGTGACGGTGTGAAAGTTGCGGTGAAGGTTGCAACAAAGGTAACTGATGCTAAGAAGGCGAAGGTTGCGAAGACTGTGAAGCTTGCGAAGTCTCCAAAGAAATGCAAGGAAGGTCAAGTGTTAAACCCAGCTACCGGGCGTTGTATAAAACAAAAGGTAGCACGCGATGACAAGTATAGTTTTTAGTTAAGGAGGTGCGTTTTAATGAATATAAGAATAATAGGAAAATATATATAGATATGTATATATTATTATTTTCAATCGTTATATCCGCATTTGTTTTAGGTGCTTATCAATATATAGATAGTATAAACAGGAATAGCGACGCAGAACCGTATGATATTAGCAAGGATTTATTCACAGTGAATAATATTATGGCGTATGCATTGATCGTATCCTCTGTATTCTCGGTGATGTATATGGCGTTTAATGATGATGCTGATATATTTTCGTCGCTTGGTATAATGGAGAATGACAATACTTCATATGAAATAAAAAAAATGAATGTGAATCCTAGTGTTCTAAGGAATACCACAGATCCTATGAAGATGGGATTTGAACCCTATAATAGTGGTGGTAGTGGAAGCAGTGTTAGCGACGGTGGCGGAGACGGAACTGACGCGTCATCAGTGTCATCGTCGGAGTGCTCGGCAGATAGCGAGTAAATCATATATAAACATATATATTAACTTGGGGTTAACTTGGGATTAACTTTCAATGCCTTCAAGATCCTCTTATATAATTGGGGTGAAAAGTTGGCAACCGTGCAATTCTCATATTCTCTAATAATATTATCTGGGATGTTTAATTTTTGCGCTAAGTCTTTTTGCGAAAAATTACAAGCGTTTCTTGCGATGGAGATTGCTTGTGATTGTTCGCGCGTTATTTTGTTTAACTTAGGAATTTCATCGCTGTCTAATCGCTGGAATTCCTTGTTCCCCATCGGTTTCGCGGACTGATGCTGTTGCGCTTCTTTCTTTGCTGCGGTATTACTTCGTATTACAACAGGTTCCCAGTCTTGATAGCAGTTATTCATAGTAATTATATTATAATATAACTTATCTTTATATCTTTACGAAAATGAACTTTAAGGTTGTCTTTTACACTCAACTATGTCATCTTATGATACGAGATTTTTCACAAAGAGTTATCGTTATATAGAGAGTAAATCATATAATGGTGCTTTTATTTTCGTAAGTCTTTAATAGGAATATAATGGCGAAAGACCCAACGAAGGGTAATTGTATTAAACGTGTTTGTAAAAAAGGGACACTACAAGATAAATCACGACGACAAAAAACGAATAAGCGACCCTTACGGAATTCGGCGAATGTCAATAAATTATATTCTGGAGGAGGGCGGAATAGTGTTGTGCCTATATTACCACCACATATATCACCGCATATATCACCGCCGATATTACCACCACATATATCACATATATCAACATTAGATGAACGATTAAAAGTCATCTTTCAAACAATATTAAATGAAAAAACAGAAGACGATATTAATAAATTCATAAATAAATTAGATGAACCATTAAAAAAAATATGTGATAAACTTTCTGGAATAAAAGGTGGGTCTATTCATATAAACTTTGTAGCGTTTATAAAAGATCTTTATAACTTTTATTATAAAGATCTTCGGATAGCAAAATTAAAATATGAAACATTTAAAAAGGAACTAACTGAGGAACTAACTGAAGAACTAACTGATGAACAAAAGAAAAAAATTGAAGAAAGCATAAAACTTCTCAATTTTTATATATTAAATATAGAACAACATCTTTTACATAGAGAAGTTATAGAAAAGGTTAAAGGTGCCCCCAAAACACAATATGCTCTTTTCTTGTATAGATTAAAAGAGGTTAATCACTTTCAAGATTTAAGTCCACAAAGTGATTTTGAATATTATTTGATTCAATATTTAAAAACGATAACATATCATTGTAATAAATATATTGATAATATATTTAGTAAAAGATCATCATATAGTGGTTTAACTTGTTATTATTATAAAAAAATAGATAAAATATACAATTTGGTATTAGAAAATAGAAAAGAAGGTTCTGATATTAATGTTTTTAAAATAAACCTTCTGCGATTATTAGATGATGAACCAGAATTAACTCAAGGTGAATTGGAAACACACTATAATATGGTAGCAAAAGAAAAACAACAACAAGAAGCACAAGAAGCATACGCTGCTAAAATAAAAAAAAAAGGAGATATAGAAGACAAAGAAGAACTTTACAAAGAAGAACTTTACAAAGAAGAAAAAAGAAAAAAAGAAGTGTTATTGAAAAGTATAATAACTAATTCTAATTGTCTAGCTGATGATGACTTAACACTGAAAAATAAATCACTGAAAAATAAATCACTATCAGATATAACTAAAGTTTACTTGGTTAAATCTTCATCGCGAATCAGTAGTTTAGCATCATATTTGGTAAATATAGATACAATTATCTTAGAAAATTTTGACTTGGGAGATATAATAGAATTCTTTGAAAATTTATCTAATTTAGATAAAATTAAAACTTTAGTTTTAAAACATCATGTTTTAAAACATCATGAATTTAGCAATAGTTCAGATATTTTAGAATTATTGAATATAATAAATAAGATGACTAATTTAACTAATTTTGAGTTTAGCAATTTTCAAATAGATTTAAAAGATATGGATGACAATGATGACAAGGATGACAATGATGACAATGATGACAATGATGACAATGATGACAATGATGACAAGGATGACAATGATGACAATGATGACAATGATGACAATGATGACAATGATGACAATGATGACAATGATGACAATGATGACAATGATGACAATGATGACAATACAATTGTTAAACTTTTTAGTAGCATATTAAAGAAAGAAAATTTAACTTGTTTTGAATTTCATGATAATACATTTCGAAATAGATACGCAGAAATTTTTTACGAATTATATGAAAATCAAGGTCAAATTTCTTATAGGCAAAAACTATATTATATCGTATCTTGGTTGGTTAGGTTCCCAAGTATAAACCCATTCACGGATAGATACATATATTTGAAATGGTTATATTCAAAAATTGAAAGTTTTGGAGAAGGGTTATACGACGCAAAAAAAGTTTATAAGGGAAAAAAAGTAGATCTTCTAAATGAAGTTCATAAAATAAGGAAGGATATTAAATATAAATATACAGATAATGCTTTTTATATAGAATTTAATAAACAATGGCAAGGAGAAACCACACATAATTTGAAAGATTGGTTTAAATTGTTAATTACATTCAAAAAAAACACACAACTTTCTAAAAAAAAAATGTTATATGATATCAATGATAACAATGATGATTATGATGATTATGATGCGAGATTATATATTATAATTAAACATTTAATAACACTTTACTATAACAATAAGATACCATTATTAGAGGATTTAGGAAATTTTATTGTAGATTTTATTTATGAATTATGTGATAATGAAGAAAATAAAATAATAGCAATTATTAACTTATTCAATTTTAAAAAATTTAAAAATATGAAAAATCTTAGCAACGAATATAGAGATGTTATATTAGATATTGCACACTATAAAACCAATATAAATTTACTTGAAATTGATGATATTCGTACATTTCTAGAAGAAGATATAAAGAAAGGAGGGCGTAAAATAAAGACTAAGGTAGCACCTAAAAAGGAACCCAAGAAGACACGCAAAAAAGTTCCAAAAGTAGTTCTCAAAGAACCGAACACATATGCTGTTATTAAACAAAAAATCAGAATAAAAACAGTCAAGTAATCGTCTCATAATAGATCCTTTTGTTCAGCGAAGAATAGGACGCCGGTTTAAACTTTCTACCAAATAAGCTTTCGCTGCGTAATAAGTGCACCAACTCCTCTTCGCTTATACTTTTATAATTTTTCAATTCTCTTTCCGACACATATTTATAATTCATATCTTCCCAGTTCGCAAATGTCGTCGCGACTTCTGGAGGCGAAAGATAGGACGTCGCTATTATTTCGTCATCTAGTGTATGATTATAAACGTAAGAAAGAAAAGAGATATAACACAACTCATCGGGAGCATACGTATCCTTGAACCATAGTAAATAATTATTTGCTCCGTTTGCACCGTCTATTAATAACTCACTGTGTTTGCGATTGAGAATACACCATTGCGACGCTTTCTTTATATGCTTTTTCGGGATATATTGTAGGGCGACTTCGCAATCTGGAAAGCAATCGTCGGGATCTGCGACATGAAAATAGGAATGCTTTGGTTCAAGGTGATCATAGAGATAGTTAAAAGATTTCAATGGAATACACGAACCTGATAAAAATATAAAGTGTGTATTCGCGGTATCCTTTAACGCCTCGCGAATCAGCTGGTTTTGTGCCTTTACAATGGAAATATCCGCGTATTTCGTATTTATTATTTTACTCTTATCTATCTTATATTCATTGAAAAACTCCAGTTTATCATCCACCTTATAATGAATGTAGATGTTGTAGCGATTCTTACGGATACCTTGAAAGTATCTATACCATATGATTTCGTGATTGATCATATCATATATTAAAAAGAGAAATGCGATCTTATTCATAAATATACTTGTCAATATTAACGACTCATATATTTATATAGTAAAAATAAGTTGTTCACGCTGGGACTTGAACCCAGAATCTTCGCTTCATAAGAGCGACGCCCTAACCGATTAGGCCACGCGAACAATCATAGTGTAGCGACGAGTTTATTCTCAATTCCGCTACAACCTATATAATATGCGTTATTCTTATATGATTTTATTCGCTCATATATAAAATTGATGATTACTATAAGAGTATCAATCATCATAATGAGTAATAAAGGGAGAGGTAGCAGATGTTCTATAAATGGAAAGAATTACGAAGTAAAAGTATTCAATATAGTTAAAAAATGTAAACTGAATGATAAACCATTTAACACGCAATGCGAAGACGAACTGGGGGGAAGCACATCCAAAAACGATATCAGTTGCAATATGAATTCAATTGGTGATATATCAATTGAAATAAAAAAGTCAAGAACCCCTGATTGGATGCAGTGTTCAATACATTATGATACTATACATAAAAAATGGATAGGGAGCAAATATAATAAAATTCCTGACGCTTCCAAAAAAATATTTGAAGATCTTATTTCTAATATGACCTTGTTTAACGGAAATATACCGCCTTTTATGGTAAATAACATAACGCACGAAGAATGGTTGAAAATAAAATGTGAAACAAAAGATTATAATGATTTTTATATTGATTGTCCAAATGATACTATACAGAAATTATATTATCATAAGGGTTGCTCATATATACAAATATCCGATAAAGGTCTATATCATTTAGGGGATGATAAATGCGAATTTAACGTGCCCGAATTTATATGCGATCAGGAAATTAGAGGAAGAACTAAAATACACCAGCGTAAAAATAAAAATGGGTTTTGTAAACTATCTGTGACTATCGCGTGCAAACCCAAGAATATAAATAAACTAATAAATAGTGAATTCAACTTGGATAATCAAGCAAGACTGCCAAATAATTTAGTTTATGATGATAATCTCTGAGGATTCCTTCGTAGTGTTCATACCGTATTTCCAACAAACATCAATGATCGTAAAATCCTTATACATGTCTCTAATAAACGCACAATTATTATAAGTAAGAACCCATCTCTTTTTTCTATCTTTTTTTAGAAAATTAAATAACTGTATGTGATCAAACCCTTCGTGAAGATCCCCGTTGTTCCCGTATAACTTGGATTTACGTTCTAAGTAATATGGTGGATCTAAGAATAGTAATGCGTTAGGATGTTGAGGATGTTGTTGTGTAAGAAAATCGTAAAAATCTTCATTATATAGATCAATATTCGTAAAATCAAGCGCCTCTATCTTATTGATAGACGACTGTGTAAATCGTTTACAACTAGCTTCTTGTGAAAATCCCCCAGACAATGTAGAACCACTAAACGAACAACGATTGATTACGAAATAATATATCGCCTGTTGTAATGTATCCGTATCCAAATCCATAATTGTTTTACGATAGTCCATAAATTGTTCTTTTGATACCGAATCTATCCCGCGCAATCCTTCGCATAATCCTCCTTTGTCTATTTTAACCTGTTTCCAAAAATTATATAATGGTGTAAATTTATCATTCACGATTAGCATTACGCCATACTTATTTTGCATGTAAAACTCAAATGAACCACCTCCGAAGAATGGAGAAATAATTGTGTCAAATGAGGTTATATCAAAATGTTTCTGTATTACCTCCTCAATTATTTTACATGCCCTCGTTTTTCCACCAGGATATCTAAGCGGTGATACATTCGCAGTCATTCGGATATTATTATATTACTATTATAAATATATATTCTATCAATTATTATTTTTTCATATCTTTAGCTTCTTATGGACAGTTTCTATAGCTCCTTCAATCCATGCTTGGCGTTCGCTGTATGTTTCACCCAATATATAGATATCTTTGGGAATAAATATCTGATCCATTTTATCCTGTATATCTTTTGTATTTACTCCGACATTCCACATATGATCTCCCGCTTCCCAGAAATGCATAGTAATCCATTCAGGTTCCACGATATTTTTATCAGGAAACATCTCATTCAATATTTTTGTCAAATATTTTTTGACATCCTTCTCATTTTTAAAGGCATTCCAAAAATCGGCATTATATCGGTCGCTATAACTGATCTGTATTAAACCACTATTATAATCTATTGGAATAATAAACTGCAATTTATTTTGTGTTAGTATCTTGGGCAAATCTTTAAACCATACATCTTTATATTGGGCAAATATTCTCAATAAATGTCCGTCGCTTACAGTATTAAAGATATTCTCGTATTTCTTGAAATATCCTATTTTCATATAATCACCTCGTTTAATTGTTAAATATAGCGTAGAATAGTGATGTGTCACACCATTTATTTTTATATGTTTTTTTTCATCATTGATATCTTCCAACATTGATGAAAAATGAACAGAAACGCCAGCATCTATTATATATTTATATAGGACATCGCATAATATATGTATTCCATCGCGCAATACGAAAAATTCATTATTGCGAATATCAAAATCTTTTCGCAATGTCAGGAGACAATTATAGGCATTCATATCATACATCTCGCCAATATATCCAAGAGATATCTTCAGCAACTCAACCTCATTCTCTTTCAATATTAGAGAGAAATAGTTATGTAAATTATATAAACGGGGGTCATATTTATTGCCATTCAATTTTTTATCAATGGCAAATCTCCACAAATCATGTAAGCTTTTGAAATTAGATTTATAATGTTTCAAGAGTTCTTGCTCATTCATCAAGTGTCCCTCAATGAAATACTTATTATTTTTGCTAATATTTATTATCTGATCCTGAAGTTTAAAATCCTTAATTAGTTTCATAACGTATTTATGCTTCTTTCCTAATCTCCCGGCACCCACAGAATATCTAAAACCATTGTGTTCATTCGTATAAATACGCCCACCGATTCTTCCAGAACCCTCAAATATAACTATATCAGTTGATGGAACACCTTTTAATATCAATTTATATGCCAAATACAACCCCGTAATACCTGCGCCAATTATAATATGCTTCGTATTCTTCATAATCTATATATTATATTATTTTTCTTCACACTACACTTTACATCCTTTACGGATTGGATTGATTTTAATCGCAAAATCGTTGCTATTCATCGGTTCCAATAGATCACTGTCTAATCGGTTAGAGAATGCGTTGGATTTGTCAGGCATCTTCGTAATACTACAATTGTCAAATACAGGCGATGGTTGGTAGATCATCCCGATATTTCCGGTATCGCGTGCTGCAATGCTATTCTCAAATGGTTTCTTGGTGCTCATTTCAATCTCCGAGGGGTCATTGTTAATATTGACATTTCCAGGGTTTGGTGTATATCCGGCGCTCATCATAATACCCTCGCGCGTCCCGTCAATCTCAGCGTTCTCTTCCGCAGTTCTGTCCGTTTGTCTGAAATCAGCACCCGCTCCACCGCCAGCTATCCCATACTCGTTGGTATCCGACAAGAATTGTTTATGAGTATTTTTAAGTTCAACATTCGCATTCATATAACCACCGAATAAACCTTCCAAAATACCTCCTAAGAATCCATTCTCCGACTTCCCTTTAATCAACGTCTCTTTCATCGTCGTTTTTGCGATCAAATCAGGGTTATATAAGGAAACCTTGTATGTCGTGCCACCTATATTGCGAATACTGTCTATCTTCGGCAATGTTTGTCGCAGCGTCTTCTTTGCGTCATTTTCGTCAAAGACGACATAACCGACTCCTTTTTCTCCCTTGATATTCGCTATATTTGTATCGTGTATCATCGTTTCTTTCACAGTCGTCTTTGCGGTATCATTAAGCGCGGAGTAGGTTTCTTTGTTTCCAGAGAGATTGAGTGCTTCGCTGTCGTGTATCATCGTTTCTTTTACAGTTGTTTTCGCGTTGTCATTGAGCGCCGAGTAGGTCTCTTTGTTGCCCGAAAGATTGGTAGCTTCGCTGTCGTGGATAGTTGTCTCTTTTACGGTGATCTTCGCAGTATCGTGGAGTGCTGAGTAGGTCTCTTTGTTTCCAGAGAGATTGGTGAGGTCACTGTCGTGTATTGTCGTCTCCTTTACTGTGGTTTTCATAATATGATTGTCAGGATCATAGGTGGTTGCTTTGCTCGGTATCTGGATGCTCGGATTGCCTACTGCTCGCTCCGCTTCAACTGTATATTCTTTCATAGAATATTTAAGAGCGTCCATTATAGGTGCTACAATCGCTTTCACAAGCGACGATACGTTAGATACGACAGTTCGCGTTCCAGTGGTAGTTCGCTCGTTATCAGAAAGCATTATTGTGCCCTTCCCGTAGTCATTCTCTATACCTTGTCCCGGTGAGTTTTCACCATAGTTCGCGGGTCCTTTGTATTCTACGTGGAACTCTGGACGGGCGGTAGGTCTCACATTTTGCGAAGGTCTCTCGGCTTCTTTTGTGTAAGCTCCTGTAGTTTTCAACCACATATCGGGTGACACTTCATAGTTCGTATCCGGTCGGTTCTTGTCAAATGGCGTAATGATGCTTCGTTGCTCTGTTCCTTTTGGTGGTGCTTGCATCGGTATTTCAAAATAGGTTTCTTTTTGATTGATTTTACTACGCAACGCGTCTAAGGTGCGAGGTTTTGCGTAATCTGCCGTATCCATTTGATGGAATCCACCGGTGGGTGCGGAGTCATATCCTTTGTTAATACCGGGACCAACTCTTATCTTCTCTATCGGGAAAAAGTTATTCACGCGCGCCGAATTATTGATGCGTGACTTTAAGAAGTCATCGTTGTTTTTCATACCGCAAATGTTCCCTCCTGAGTTCATCTCGGGTTTAAATAGACAGGGCACTTCTTTTTTATTTTGCCAGAATTGGTTGTTTCCGGTTTTTGTATCAAATACAGAGGACATATTCTCTATATTGGTATTTTGCGTGACGTTTTTTCGTAAGAAAGGGGTCATATTGTTATGCGAAAAATCGCCCTTGTTGATCATTTCACCCGATAAAGAAGAAACGAAGTTATCTGCGCCATTACTGCTACTACCTGCGCTGTCCATATCAATACGCGCAAACATATCTGCGTAGGAGGGTTTCGCGACGATCCCTGTTTCATACGGTGATTTCGCTTTTTCATACAGTTTGTCGCTTCGCTTTTGCTCATCTGCCTTTACCTTTTCCCAATAGGTAGAACTATAGATATTGTTCATTGACGGAATGTCATTATCATTAGAATATAAATCCATTATTAACCTCTAATGAATGAAGGAAAAAAAATAGTTAATATAGTATGTATTAACAATTAGATATAAGACTATAATAATACCATATAATAAAATGAGCGTAGAAAATAGTATTACACAGAGATTGTCTGATTTACATAGTAGATTAAAACTAAACTATGGTAATTTCAGCGAAGAATATCCAGAACAAGAGATGTCGGTAATGTATATTAAACCGGATGATATTGTATTGGAGATAGGGGGTAATATTGGGAGAAATTCATGTATCATCGCATCTCTATTAAATGACAGTAAAAATTTAGTGGTATTTGAAAGTTTCAATACTTATGCGCAGCAATTGAAAGATAATAGAGAATTAAATAATCTAAGTTTTCATATTGAAGATTGTGCGATATCCAAGTGTGAATTATATCAAAAGAGTTGGAATACAAAACCTGTGAATGAAATGTATCGCGAAGATTTTGTTGACTGGACAAAGATTAAAACTTCAACGTGGAGTGATATTAAGAATAAATATAATGATCTTCGTTTTGATACCTTGGTTGCTGACTGTGAAGGAGCATTGTATTATATCCTTCGGGACGAACCTACATTTCTAGAAAACTTTCAAAAGGTCATAATAGAGAATGATTTTAAAAATCTTAATCATAAACATTATGTAGACGAAGAGTTTAAAAAAAATAATTTCAAACGAGTGTATGTTAAAGCGTTAGAGTGCTGTCCTATTGAGTTTGATAATGTAAGGGAATTTTTCTATGAAGTATGGGAGAAAGAGTTGAACAAGAGTTGAACAAGAGTTGAACAAGAGTTGAACAAGAGTTGAACAAGAGTTAAACAAGAGTTGAACAAGAGTTGAACAAGAGTTGAACAAGAGTTGAACAAGAGTTGAACAAGAGTTGAACAAGAACATTATTTTTTTAATTTTTACATTTTACACTTGGATACATTGTGCCGTAAGGATATCCAGGGGAATATGCCAGATTTTCCTTTGACTTATTTCTCCATGCATCCAAATTAGATTTTAAATCATCCGTGCCGCTATTCGTCGGGAAAAACACAGATTGATCTTCTGGTTGTTCAATACACGGCGTATGGTTATCTTTCGCGACCATCCTATAATTCACCGGGATCCGGTCAAATGCTTCAATTGCCCGTTCTTGCGGATCAAAGCAAAGCCATTCCCAGCGATTGATTCCTGTTTCCTTTAATGTGCATGGCGGATTGGAAAGTCGCGTATCTTCGCGTGGAACGATACAAGAACGCGGTTTATTTGCGCCCTTAATAGAACACCCGGTAGGTTCGTAGCGTCCTGGTAAATATTCGTCAGCATTACACTTTGTGTTCTTGTAATTTAAACCGAGTAATTCGCTTGAATCATCAACAGCCTTTTTCATACTGCATGTGTTTTGTCCGTAATTCTGATATCTTAAAGCGGGATCGTTAGGGACATCTTGAAAGCATTCAACACAATCATTATAGGGGGTTTCTAGGTGATATAAACCGGGACCGACAGCTCTCTTTAATTTTTCCTTGTAGGAGCAACTATCGTAATTCAACCTCGTATCTAAATATTGGTTCATATCTAATCTAATAAAATAATATATTATTTTATCATAAATAAATAGATATGCTTATATTACCATTATTCGCAAACTTTTTACAATCCAATACCGAAGGGTTTAATACGGGATATAATAATATATACGACAAGAATGGCAACATCATTGAAAGCGACGTGCTACGATACGATATCATAAGTGCGCTTTATCTTATTATGCGAGGATACAACGCGAACTACTACTACCGCTGGGGAATCTTGGATAATATATGCGTCGTATTATTATACATCCTAACCCTAATTATATCTGTGTATGCTGCGTATCTATCGTTCAGTTGCACGTGGAAAGGTATGTTTGATAATATTATTATCCGCCTACTCTTCGCGTTTACAGCGTTTATGTTCGGTCCGTTCTATCTATTATGGTTTTTCTTTGTGAATTACTTGGGTAAAATGTGTTAATTGTAATTGTAAAATTATAATTATATATGTGTAATTATGAAAAATAAAAAAGAAACGATTACGACAATCAGCCCGACTTAACTACATTTATTATAGTTGATTGCGGGTGGCATAGGAACTTCGCGATACATTATGGATTGGCAAGCAGGTAGATGGAGCATCGTCGTATCAATTGGTGCGGTCTTGTCATTCTTGATGATCCCGTCATTCGTTGGGACATATTGGTTTGTTCCGCATTTTGAGATGATACGGGTCTGTCCTCTTAGTTCGCTATCTAAATCCACGAGGTTTCCTTGAACGTGGGAAACTGCGGTTCCGCCGACAAATCCCAATTGATGCCGGCATTTATTTTCGTGTTCGTAGCGATAGGGTGATAAAACGTAACTTAGCGTGGATACGTTTTCTTGTAGTTCTTGTTTGTAAGAACAGGTGTCGTATGTTGTTCTATTAAAACTCATATTATCTTCTACTATATAATATTTTTTTTATTATATAGAAACATTTTTATTACGCCCGATCCAATTGCAATTCTTATTGAACTCTGCGCGATGTATATAGGAGCGGGTATCTTCACCGCCATTTGTCCATACCGGAACTATATTGTTGGGATCTTGGATATCTTTCATACAATCTAAGAGTGGTATAAAGTTGTTCATTTCTTTTTCCATAATCTGCTTCTTACACATAAAAGGGTTTGTGTTCGTGCCTTCAATAAGGTTTAACTCACTGTCAATGTTTCCCGCACCACAACGCAAACTCGGACCCGATGTGAAGATGCGATTGTTCAACTGTATTCTACAGCGATCTTGAGTCATCGCGTCGGGATTATTGCGAAGCATAGAATCATTGTCAATAAGACAGTCGTCCGCCAAACCATACCCAGGACGACCGCGTAAATTCGGGTGCTGTAAATAACCTTCCGTCATTCTAACATTCGGGTTATCGCATTCTACGAAATTATTCGGGTATAAATTATATTCAGCGATTTGGTTATTATGAAGTTCTTTGGCGGTTTTCCAACAATCGTCCGAACAAATGCTTGTGGATGTGTCAAAACTATTATTATTCATTATCTATTTGTAAATAATAAATAAAAAAAATAAGATAAATACGTAAGTCATTATTTACTTATCTTTGATATAACAATGTTCTAAGAGTGCCCCCTTTACATCAAAATTAATTGTATCGTAACTCTGCTTGTATTGCTTGTCTAATTGGTGGTTTTTATATTCGTGAATCTTCCAATCATTATTATTACTACTTATACCGACTGTTTCGTCTATCGTATTCTCCGTCTTGTAAATCTTATTAAAGGATTCATTCGTCGTTGTGATTATATCTTTATCGCTATCGGCAATCACCTTCATCGCACTGTCACCATCTTCTACACCTACATTCACACTATTTCTCACCTTGTAATGTAATAGATTCTCTTCGCCCTTTTCATTCTTGACATAATCCTTATATTCTAATTCACGCATTGCAACTCCATCGCGTGTTTCTATATTATATGTAATTGTCGTCGTCTTTTTCATATCCTATAGATTATTTATATATATTTATATATATGTCCTATTTATTTATATAAATTATTAAACGTTATTATCATCGCATGTGGTAAACATATTCAATGCGTCTATTTGTTTATTTGTATATTTTTGATTACAATGCTTGCGTAGGGGTAACTTATGCTCTATGAATACATCGTCTTCGTGCACCCAGTCGTTCACGGCGCGCCGATCCACAATACACGATTGACCACCACCACACGGGCACATACATTTCATCATTATAGTTATCAACCTATATACTAGATCAACTATCAATTTTTATATTTTAGAGAATAGAGAATGAGACAGACACAGCATCCTCCGCAAAAGCAAAGATACCCAATGCGATATTTGCCGAAAATGCTTACACCCGACGATAATGAAAAGCAACGAAATATGTTACTAGAATCAAAAAACAATTACAAGAAAGGTGTCTATTATACCCGAGAAAAACTAACATCTTTTATAAACCGGAAGTCAAATCACGTCCTAAAAGCACGCAAAATATACAATGTTGAAACCATCACTCCTACGAAAGAACTCGCATTAAGAACAGGATGTTCGCTGGAGGCGTTACAGAAGATCGTCAAAAAGGGCGAAGGTGCCTATTTTTCATCGGGTTCAAGACCAAATCAAACCGCGCAATCGTGGGGACTCGCGAGATTGGCAAGTGCTTTAACCGCCGGTAAAGCAGCTGCGGTGGATTACAAAATTATAGACGAAGGTTGTGATCATAAGAAAAAGGCATTTATGATGGCGAAAAAAGCAAGGAAAAAATATAATGACGGGCATTCTAGTGCGAAGAAGACACTTGGGAAAGCGGGAAACCTGAAAAATAATAAATAATCAACTATGTTCTCTTATCTCGGTGATGACAATATTTAGTAAACGTTCTTCAAATTTTCCACTGACATTATTATATACATCTATCGTAGGAGGTGTATCGTCGTCGGGACATACAGTATCCTTTGTAAAACACGTTGTGCATCCTAATAGCACTATAATTTTGTATTTAAGGAGCGGGTATTTACTTCGCAATACTTTGTCTAGACGTTTCGCATCCTCTGTATCATCGGTAATATCTTTATATTTTTCGTTTTGTTCTTCGTGGTGATAGTGTAGATGTCCCTTGCGAATAAAAAGGATATATTCACCGGTATTTTGGGCGGTATCAAATAGATTCATTAATCGCACACATCTTCTGTGAAACTTTTCTTTTTCTTCAGGTTCTTTGCTATCTTCAAGGAAGTCGTGATGAAAATAGATGTCGTATGTGTTGATTCTTTCTTTACTCAGGGGTTCTGTGAAATTCTTAAAATCATTCTCTATACATTTTGATACCCCGGAATACGAAACATTCCAATCAAACGGTAGCGAAACTTTGCGTAAATTATATTTGTTTAAAAAGTTTGCAACATCACAATCAATACCGATGGATACAAAGAGCATATTTGTTTTGATACTAAGAATAATATTGAAGATATATTTATATAGAATTAAGATATATACTAGATTAAATCACGTTAATTATGTATGGAACTCCTCAAATCCGTATAGATGTTTTCATAACATTTGAGTCCGTTTTCTTTACACGACGGTCCCGTGTTATATAACCAATCCGCCAGTTTCTCTTGTTCATTCGGTATGGTTGTAGAGGGCATTGTATAAAATTGACGCGGTAATAGGGATTTATTATAGAGATCGTCGGTCTCACGGAATACATTCTCATTAAAATACTTGTTCATATTTTTATTTATTTTTGAGTTTTCTATGGAACACGCAGAGAACACATTTTTATCCAATACATTCGGGTTCATAAACGGATTAGACTGCGTAGGTTTAATACATTTGGTGTTATTGACGATATCCAGGTTATTCTCATTTAAATACTTGTCAATCTGCTTGTTTTTCTCAATTTGATAATTGTATACAATGATAGATATGATCATAATGATCAGCACAAATAATATATATTTTGAATCATTAAAAACGAGGGTGAATATGATCCCCATAAATAACAACGCCCTTATAATGGCATTGAGTTTGTCTTCAAACGTCATATTAATATCAGGAATTAATATAGGTATTGTTAGTATATTCAAATTATCTAACCAAAACATCTTTTTTGTTCTTATCTTATCTTATCCTAATATTTATATTATTTTAATTACTCATCGCTAGTTATTCCTCATAATTTTTATAACAATTTATAGTAGAGTATTATGAGAAAGAGTATAAATACAGTCAAAAATGTAGTCAACAAAGTAACAGAAAAAGTAATAACTCTAAAAGATAAGTTAAATGGTTTGACGCCTCATCAAACTAATTTAAATCTTGGTAAAAGTTCATCATCTAGTTCCTCGCCGATACAGACAAAAGAAAGACCCCGTACAGCAGATTATATAAGAGCGGAGATTAATAGATATTATGACAGAGTTCCATTTAAGGGACACCAACAAGATTTAGTTACAAAATTCACTTTGTTTAGAAATGAGTTGATAAAGAAACTCAAAAAAATTAATAAAAAGGATGGTCTAAATCTTCCAAGAACACCAACAAGAACACCAACAAGAACACTTGGAGGTAGGAAAATTAAGTCCAATACACCCAAAAAAAAGGTTAAGTCAAATAAGTTAATTATTAAAACACTAAAATAACCTACTCACACCATTCATTCATCGCCTTCTCTTCGTTTCGCGAGTTTTGACTTCAGTTTATTCACAGTCGCCAACTTTTTAAGCGCGGGTTTATTAACAGTCTGACGAGAACCACCGCGCTGCCCCTGGTTCCCCATCATATTTTTAAACATATCCATTCCCTCCTTGTTATTCATCATAGACGACATCATATTCATCATTGATGCCATATCCGGTGGATTGCCTCCACCGCCTTGTTTGGAGGCTCCTTGATTGTTGCCATTCGCACCCGCATTCCCAAAGATACCACCTGGCATCACCGAAGCAAACTTGATAGCGTCCTGAAGCAGGTTCTCTTGCTTCAATTCACCCGACGATATCTTGCTCGCCATTTTTCTGCTAACATTTGAAATCAGTTCGCTAAACCCGCTGTCCGGATCACCAATCGCCTTTAAAATATCGCCATTGTCACCAATGGACTTCTGTAGTTTCTCAACATCTACATCCTCAAGAATTTCCTTTGCGAGTTTCCCAAGCATCGTATCTTCCATTCCCGCCATATTAATACCCGTCGTCTCCTTCTTCTTTGTTTTCAGTTCGTTTAATCGCGCAATAAGTTTTTTATGCGATTCATTCGTAATACCATCCAACCCAATTTCATTCTTCGTATCTTGAAGAACAGAAAGATACAACTTCACATCATCGTCGCTTAACTCCGACATAAATAAATAGAAGACCGAGAAAAAATGATGGCACATATAATCATCATTTACCAGTTTTCGTATCGCCGAAACCGTAATATTTTTATATACACAGACATCCTTCACGTCATCCGCAAGAAACCAATCATCCGTCACGCTTATATCATCAATACCAATATAGGATGCCCAAAAATCTTCAGGGATAGACCTCATATAAATCGTGTATTCGTCTGACGATTTATCCAGTGTCGTGTAATTCTCACGTATCGCCTTCAAAATCGTCTTTCCAAATGCGACCGCTTCGTCGTCGCCATCTTCCTTCATTTTCTTCGCGGATGTCTTGATACGCTTTATTAAGTCAATATAATATTGATTAAATATAAATTGATTTGACATCTAGTAGTTCTATAAAAATATATTATGATAAATTCCTTATATAGATTTTATTAGAACTTTTGTGAATCTCGTAACTTCTTTAATTCTTCAAGCGATTGATTTGTTTTTTCGCTTCTTGACATCTTCCCATCGCCTCCTGTAACACTACTTCCGCCGCCATCACTTGCGATAACTGATGGGATATTCTTGATACCGTCACTTATATTACTATCATTTGTTATAAAATCCCATCTATAATTTTTATCACTTAATTCCTTTGTATCGTCTTCAATGTTTGAGAAATTATCCGAAAATGACGCGCTATTTAAAGTGAACGCCAAAGGTTCGCCTTCATCCGTGATACCACCGCCAGTATTCGCCAAAGGTTTCATTTCGCTTTCTCCCGTTCCAGACCCCGATCCTGTCTTGTCAAGTCTCGTATTTTGCGTGCTACAAAGAATTCCCCGTCCTGGCAATAAAAGATGGTCAAAAACCGCTTTCCCAAACAATAATTCTTTCGTTGGTAGTATCATAAACGCAGGGACAGAATGAATCTTGCTTTCAATCGCCGTGTTTTTAGCGCGCAAATCATCAATAGACACAAGTTTAATGATTTTTTCCTTGTCATATCGTTTAATGTGTTCTAATAACATCTTGCAATGATTACAATAAACGCTATAAAATAATATCATTTACACATATAGTTATAAAAATAAATTTCCTTTATATACTAATAAAAAAATAGAATTACACAAGTAGATATCACTGTCACATTACAATCCACTCTACATAACCTTCTCAAAGATACACCAACGATTGAAGGAACTGAAGCGTTTCAAATCCTTGTTTTGCTCCATGTCCAATTCCTTAATCGCCTTGTAAAGATTCTCATTCGTCTCTAGCAATCCGTCCACATTACTTTTAATTCGGTTAAAGGTATCTGAAAACATCTCGCTTTCTTTAATATTCAACCCGAACTCCGCGCATTTTTCAATTAAAAACGTATAGGAAACGACGTATTCTGGAATTAATTTACTCGTCGTCTCAATAAACACATTGATCTGCTTGTTATACTTTGACGTATCCTCCTTATCATAACATCGCAGTATTGCCCAAATCGGTTCTCCGCGATCATCCACGCGACTTGATAATTTCTTGAAACCCTCTATCTTATCCCCTCCGTTATTCTCAATCTCATTCTCAATCTTTTCACCATCCATAAAGGTACAGAAGAATACACCACCCTTATTTAATAATTCACTCACGTTTGACAAAAACCCGTCCAACATTTCCTCGTTCTTGAAGAAATAGTGGATGCCAAACATACACGAACACGCGTCAAACCCGTTCGCCCCCCTCCCAATAATACGATTAAACTGTGTGTCATTGTTTTTGTTCCCTTTGCCAAATACCATTTTCAGCACATTATAACTCTCGCGATCATCTATCGCCGGGTCATTATTTACAGCACATTCACCGTCCCGAATTGACTTCGCACAATCGCCAACCGCAAATACCATATCAGGGAATCGCATATTGTTATTGTTTTTCATATTGATAAAGAACCGCTTACGCTCTTTTAGCAATCGCGCGTATGCCCCGTGATTTGGACTATAAATGTTATTTTTTACCAAATCAACTCCTAGCACAAAGCGATAGTCGTTTTTAATCCATCGGTTAAGGTCCCCTCCCTGTCCACATGCCAATTCCACAATACTACCCTTTCGGGGCGGTTTTGAATATAACATATCCTTTACCCCGTGATTGTGGAACACCAACATTTGATGTGATAACCTCGCGTCCTTTTGCATCGTTCGCGCATAATAAATGTCGTTCGCGCCTAGTTCGGTGACATCCATATTATTCACAATCGGTTCATTTCCTATAATGTTGTTTTGAGAAATCGGGTTGTGGATGGAGCGCCATATATTACAGGCGACACTGAAATCATTGAGCGTCTTTGACAAAATGCCCTGGCGATAGATACGCGTCTTATCCTCCCTTACCCGCATAGGTTTCCATCGCATTGAAGGGTTCACTTCGCTACCATCATAGCAGAACTCTACGATAATCTCGTCCTCTATTTTATCGTCGTTATCACATCGTATCTCCTTGTTCTTCCTTATCTTTATAAGCGAACTATCAATCCCATTCTCGTAATAATATTCAGGTTTAAACAGACGACATACGTATTTCTCACGTTCCTTTATATCGTTCCGGAATTGACTGAACTTGTAGATGTAATTAAATACGTCTTTCATCGTATAGTTATCAATTTGCGAAGCGTTATACCCGACGTATAATTTAAATTCCGCGTAACTTACCGTGTCAATCGTAATCGTCCCCGCGCGTTTTACTAAGAAATCAATACTATTTTGCTCTGGTGGTTTCCATTTTAATACTTTGTCCCATCCCAGTTTTTCGGTAAGCGGTTCCGGTTTATTTGCGTAATTGGCGAATACCGCAAGTTTCGCGGGTGTGAAAATTAAACCGTCAATTTCATAGGGGTATACGGTATTCGTAAGTATATTTTTACAATCTCCTAAAATGTCTTTTGAATACAAATGTTCCTTCACGATATAATCAATCGCAAACTCGTTTTTACCCTTGTTTTTCAGTAGTTTGTCAGTCTTCAATAAATAACTGTAACGACTTTCGTCACTGCCCTTATCGGCAATCAAAGGAAGTTGTGTGATCTTCTTTCCGTTATAATAATACATATCAAAGGATGCGTAAAGACCGATCGCCGAGTTATCTTTGCGTTTATTACACGCGATATATTCGCCGTCTATCAGGGAATTATATAATTCACTTGAGCTTTTTATACCGGTGTCAATCACTTGGTGCGAGTTATTAATCATATACACACCACCGACGCTATTGATATACATTAAAAGACGCTCGCCATCCGCTTTTTCGGTCACCGTATACTCCGATAATACACTGGTAATCCCGTATCCGTGCTCGTAATCGCTCGGGTTCAGCATATTCGTTCGTTCCAGTGTGAAAGGTTTCGGGGTTAATAGCGGAGGTTTCTTGTCGTCGTATCGTCTCGTGAAGATATCGTCTTTTACGAGCGCTCCATAGTCTTTTATCACGTCTGCTTGCTGATGCTTGGAGATGATGAATGTATTTAAATGTAATGCTTGCTCCATTTTAATAATGGCGGGAATTATATTCTCTTTGTCGGTATTTGTTATATCTATGTAAAACTCGTATTGTTGCGATTTGTTGATGATTTTCGCTTTGTTAAGTGCCAAATGGTAGTCCTTCTCGTCCGCTTCGTAATAATCACGGTCATGCGATTTACAAATATTTACAATGTATTTGATACCCGTCGCACTGTCAGTATAGGTGATACATTTATTAATTTTAAAGTATTTGCGCATATTGTCCCAGTTCGCGACAGGGGTCGTTTCGGTCTTCCGTAGGTTTAAAAACGTGAGCGTTGAATTGAAAAGCGTATTCACGACATTTTTAGAGACGGGTCTGTGATTATACCACGTAATGTTTGGGTCATCGCTTTTATACGTATTGTGATTACAATAATATAATATTTTCTTAGGAGTCTTGATTACCAGTAAATGATCGTTTGCGTATGCGTGTAATGTTTGTGGTTCTGTTTCCTCCACGTATCCTTCGTTTTTCATTATATTTACAAAGTTATAATAGTTATCCTCAGACCATATCTCGGTATTCTCAACTTTGATCACGTTATCCTCGCCATTCGTGGCGATAGCACCGATTATCGTGAAGATAGGGTCGTCTTTTGATATTTCCATTTTTATTATATGTATTATCTAATAAATATAGATATTATAGATTTATATATCAGTTTTTTATATAAATAAAAAAAATGATATATTCATATAGATTACCATACATTTATTGAAATAGAATGTCAAAACTGTTTATGCCCATCAAATTTAATACAACCATTATATTAACACCGAATGAATTGAATAAACATTTTGAGAACAGCATTCTTACGAAGATCAAGACGACATTAGAGAACAGTTGTAGTAAGCACGGGTATATTAAAAAAGACAGTATAAAAATCATCAAGCGGTCACCTGGGTATATCAAGGAAGCACATTTTAACGGCAATATTGCCTATGATTTAAATTGTATCGCGGAGATTTGTAATCCGGCACAAGATTCTATAGTGAAATGTATTGTGAAGGCGAAGAATAACCTCGGGTTACTCGCAATCGGCAAATACGACGATATGGCGATCTTGGAAGTGATCATTCCGAAAATCACCACTGGAATTCTTTCGGACGTGAATATTGACAACATTAATATAGGCGATGAGATTAACGTCATCGTATGTGGCAAAAAATTCACCTTGTATGACAAGATGATTTCTATCATCGGGCGAATTATCAAGGATAAGGTGGATGACGACATTAGCGTAATTGAGGAGGACGAAGACGACAGTCCCTCTATTGAAGACGAAGACGAAGACATCTTGGCGTATGAAGATGACGTGCTGAATGACGATGGGGACGTATATGAAGAGGAGGAGGAAGAAGACGTAGATAATGTAAGGAAAATTATTATTGATGAAGATAGCGATAAACTCAAGGGAGGGGAGTTTAGTATGTTTGAGAACGACGAGGAAGAAGATGAAGAGTTGGACGAGTTGGATTTGGATGATGACGACGTAGATGACATAGATGATGGAGATATAGACGAGTTGGATGAATATGAAGAATGAACGAAGAATGAATGAATCGTGTTTACTATATAAAAATAAAAACTACTATTATTTAATAATGAATAAAATAGATCTATGCAAAGCAATACAACATAATGTATCTAAATTGACGGAAAGTGAAAATTTAGAATTATTCAAAATAATACTAGATACAAAGGCAAACTATACAAAGAACAACAATGGTATTTTTTTAAATCTCAATTGGATTGAGGAGGAATTGCTTGTCAAGATATATAATTATATTATTTTTTGTATTAAATCCCAAAATGAAATATCAAAATACGAGTTGATGAAAACCTTACTTAACGACAGCATTAATACAAAGGATCCCACGATAGACGATGATACTGATGTGTCTAGAACATCTGTGATCGCGTCCGCTACAACGCTTTCTTCTACGACAACAGACGCATCTACCCTAGCGAATACAGATGCATCTATCCCAGTCAGCGTAGTGCCGAAGCAAAAGTTCTCGTCAAGCATGAAATTTTATCTATTAAAAAAGAAGTTTATGAAACAGAACACGAGTTTTACTAGTTGTCTAGACAATGATTTAACATATGAAGATTATTTAATTACATAAAAAAATGACTTGTAATACTATTATTACTCAATCTAAACTATACGAAGGGGAAATGATTGATATTCTTTATAACAAATTAGGGTCATTGAATGATCTATCATTGGCGGAATGGAAAGATGTAGAACCTCTGATATTTAATCGTCACACGCAGCGAGTTCATGAGAAACTTCCTGAAGTGCCAATACCATTGGTAGTCCAAGAAGTCCCTATCGTTCCTGAGCAACCCGTTGCACTTACAGTCACCCCCGCAAAGAAAAAGGTATCCGCAAAGGAAGTGAAGTCTGTTACGATTAAACCACTAGAAATCATCGCCAATGAAACGACCGCTTTTCATAATTCAACCGACCATATAAAGGATGCGCTAATTACTTTCATAACGAAAGACGAATTCTCAAAGATATTCGGGATGACAAAGTGTGCCGAAATAATGTCAGGGATCGTCAATAATCGCTGGAATAAATCCACCGCATTATTTATATCCTTCTTTCTTGATAAAGAGGTGTATTATAATGACAAGGTTATTATATATAACAAGGATAAAAACAAAGGACGGATTACGATATAAATATATCACACAATGATATAGAATGAAACGACGAAAAACATATTCGCCAGTATTAGAAGCGATCGCCGAAGACGGAAATACGAAATTATTGACCGCATTTGACAGGGCGATAATCGCAGAATTCGCCGGTCTAGGTGGTTTTCGGTTTATACAAAGGGAATAAAATCAGTTTATTTTTACGAAGCAATATGTTCGCAATATAACTACATAATACTTTTTTATTTTTCATCTTCACTTTTTCACCGGGGATCAGTTGACTTATCATCGTATTATGGTCTTCCTCCGTATATGTTTCACATACTCTTCCAGTTTTCTTGCCATCCCCTGTAGTAAATAGTTTTAATATATATTTATTTTTGGAGCGAACGATAATGCCCCACGGCGTCTTCTCGTTCGTCATATCGTGAGGCACGTAATTCTTATTATTTATACGATTCCTAAAATATTCCGTCATATATATTGAACCAGGTCGTATATTCTGTTCACTCTGTGTAGACGTATTATATAGTTTAATACTCTCTTTTATTTTCTTTATTTGCATCTCATCAAGCATCTTTATATATTCCGAATGACCTTTGTATTTTATGAACGCCTTCTTGTCATTCTCGTTATATTGAATGTAGGCGTTGTCCACTTCGCTATTTTCGCTATACATATTGATATACCCGATATATTCATTATCATTCTCCTTATACGACGGGATATCGTCGCCTTTTATTAAAATTCCTTGGCGATAGAGACATCCGCTTATAAACTGGATATTCTTGTCAAATGTATCTAACGCAGGAGACGGATACGATTGTAAAATATACAGTATTAATGTTTTGAAATCTTCCGCCGTCGTATTTAAATACAAAGATATCGTGGTTTTATGGATATCCTTTCCATCAATCTCTAATTTATCTAAAAGTTTTTGAATTACCACCTTATTATCAGGACTTGCGTCTTTTGCTGGACTAGCAGGTTTTACGATATCAAGCATCTCGTGATTATATCGTATGATCTTATTATTATTGCCAACGTCCCGATTCTCTTGAATGTCAATTGGACTGATTAATATACCGTCTTTGTATCGTGTGATATACTTGCCCCGAAGAAAAATACTTGGATAGAGTATGTTTTTAATCGCATACATCAAAATATCATTGTCTATCTTACCACCTACAGCGTCTTTTAACATTTCAAAATCAATGTAAGTGTTCGTGTCTTCCGTGAGCTTATTCGCAATAATCGTCCGTAGCGTGGTTTTAATACTCGGTAAAAGATGTTTGTAAACTTCACTACGATACCCGCTAGTGTTAATTTTGTGCCGTATATCCACATTACATTTCGGTTCGTCTCTCTCGTCGTCTCCAAAATGATACTTAATCACGGCGCCTTGTGATGTCTGAATATCTATATTCTCTAATTTAAAAATGGATCTCGGGAAATAATTAATATTTTTCATTAAATGACAATCCACCGCATTATCCATAATCAGTTTATCAACCTTCTTGCTTTCAATGTATTTTCGCGTGGATATGCGAAACGCGTTAATATCTATGCTTTCTCTACTTGCGTCGTCGTTCGCACTCGCATGCATAAATACCGAAACGTTGCGTTTTTCAATTGTGAGTCTATTATGTCTACAATTGCGGATACCACGTCCTATAATTTGGTCGGCACGGTTAAAGTGATACCACGGTTCTATCAAATGGATTTCTCGCGTATTATAGAAACTCAACCCTTCGCTTGCTACTGGCGTGATAAGGATCACCTTTATTTTTGCCCCATCCTGATTGGCATCGCTATTGATTATTTTTATTAAATCGTCTATCTTGGTATTTCCCATATACTCCTTTTTGTCGCTTGTAAGAATACAGTATTTGGGATGGCGAATACCCTCATATACCGGTTTGTCTTTTACGATATCGGCATTTTTCAAGATATTATTGGTTCCTTCACGCGAATATCCTAAATGCTCAAGACATATCGCGATCGGGATTATACCAGATATTAAAAAGCGAGAATATATAACAACGATTCCTTTTGATTTGCGAATAAAATTACAAACATTCAAAAACTTTCCTGAATATTTGCCTAAATGTTCTTCGTCTGGTGATAAAGCATTTTTATACCCTTCTGTATATTTTAATTCTATCGGGTCAGTATCCTTTGTTTTACTAAAAAAATTATAAAATCCCTTAATCCCAATATCATTATCATATACAATATTCATAGGTTGTAATAATTTCATATTATTATTTTGTTTATCATCGTCATCACTCACATCCCCTGAGTTATCATCACTCACATCCCCCGAGTCGTCATCTATGTCGTCATCTACGTCTCCCTCAAATGCTATGTTTTCAAGCGAATCAATGAGTTTCTTTTGTGCGTCGCCTAGCGTAGATATTACGATATCGTCGTCTATGTTCTTTAACCACCCGAGATGCTCTTTTTTAATCGCCTTATTTGTCATATCTCGCGTAGGCGCGTCCTCTAACACTTTAATACCGCTAATGCTAGGATTTAACTTTAAAGCAAATGTGAAAGGGTTCTTGCCTTTTAAATAGGATATATAGCGCCCCGATAAGTTACGGATCAGTTCTGCGACATTCGCGTCGTCTATTGTAAATGTCTTGTTACTAAATAGTTTCTTGTGTTCTTGTAGAATATGAGAACGCTTGTCGTTAATAAGTAATAGTTTTAAAAGTTCCAAGATATCTCGCGGTTCATTATACATCGGTGTAGCAGACAATAATACCAATCTGTTATTCACGCCTTTTTCTAGACATTTCATTAACGCAAGATAGGTATCCTTGACCTTCTTATTCGTGCTACGTATATTATGTGCCTCGTCAATGATGATCACTTTGTTCTCTACAATTTTATTTGTATAATTATCTTTGATATATTTGGCGAATCTGTCGTATGTAAAAATATTATAGCGAGTTTTCAGTAATGCTTTCAATTCGCTTCGTAGTCTCTCCTTGTTCTCTTTGTTAAATGTAGATTTATAGATATTCAGTAATTTTATATACGTATGGTCAGTGCATTGATTAGATAACCCCTCCAGCGTCTCAAAATCATCTATGTTAAATACTTGCGATTTAAAACTGTTCTTTAAGGATTGAGGCATAATCACCCAAATCATCGGTTCCGTGTTGGTTTGTGAACTTAGTAGCGCCTCCGCGATTGTAATGGCGGAACATGTTTTCCCCACACCGACACCGTGATATAACAGAGCACTCCTATACGGTGTGCGATATGATAGAAATTGTCCTATAAAATGCTGATAAAGCATCTTGTCAAACTTTCCACATAACTTCGTGGAAACCGCGTCAAAATCTTTGGCATTTTCTATAATCGGGTAATCCGGAATTTTATGAATTAAAAACTCCTTATTATAGGTAATCTTCGTTGTAAAGTCTGGATCATCCAAATGCGGATAATATAATTCAAATGCCCGTGACGAAGACTTTGTAGACACAGAGGGCACAAGAGAAGAACTTGAAGACACAGGAGACAATGACGAAATCTTCTTTGGTTGTCGTGGCACAGGCGGAACCGGAACCACTGGAACCGAAACTTGTATCTTCTTTGCGGGTCTTCCTTTCTTACCATTATTCTCGCACTTTCCTGTGATTTTACTTCGCACAGATCCTTCCTTACATTTTAAAACACATCTTCCAGTAATCGGGTTGATCTCTTTATTATCCGGACAGAATTTGGAACTATTTTTAATCATTCACTTTCTATTTAGATTAAAGAAGATTTATAATAGCAAAGTGTCAGTAATTATAGTATGTGCCTTCTTGAAAATCTCAATTCTCTCTATGTTATGATATTTAATATGCGACAATACCTCGGCGTATGTGAGCCATTTTATGTCTCGCACTTCCCGAACTTGCTCGATACAATTATTATCTAAGAATATTTTGGATTTTTCTTTGACGATCTTCGCGATATAATAGACGTGTTTATAAAGAATGTTATTCGTGCCGAAGAAGATTTCTTGAAACGGGTTGATTTCCTTTGCGATTTGAATATCGTCCTTATATAGTTGCGTTTCTTCACAGAACTCCCGAACAGCACAATCAATATCACTCTCACGAATCTTCTTTCGTCCCTTTGGGAATCCCCATTCCTGCTCTAGGTAGTTGCACTTCACCTTGCTTGATTTAATTACATTTACAAAACTAATGTTATTAATTACATAATCAAACTTCGTTTTTGACTCAATATATTCCTTTGTATGCTTAAATATGTTTTGCGACGACTGACACCACGTATAGTTCCATATCGCGTCAAACGTGTTATCCAAGAGCATCTCCTTCTCATTCTCCGTCATATAATCCACCAGTTGCTTAATATAATTAATATCGGTTTGATTATATTTCCCGCGAACAAATTCCATAAATGCCAAACTGTCTTTTCGCTGTATCATAACATACCGAATTTCCCCATTCTCTACCTTGTAGCAGATAATGCCAAAACTCATAATTGGATGCAGACAATCCTTGTATAAATGCCCATTAATACCACAATTTCGGCATATTTGAGGTCTAAAATACCCACTTCGCTGCTTAGCGTCGTCTTCTTTATTTTTCATCACAACATTATATTATAGTAATGATGATTTCTTAAATATGTTTGTAAAAATGAATTCCAATTCAATCAGGGTATAAAAGGAGGTTCAATCCTTGCGGGTGTGATAGGATATAGTGCATTACTCTTTACCATATTACAGAAATGATTGGATATATATGCTTTATTATCACTCTATGATTTTTTTTAATTTGCTTAGCGATATAAACTCTTTGTTAATTTTACAGTATTTGGTTTTTCCATTACCCTTTAAATAAATGCTTCTTTTAATTTTTCTATTATTATGTATTAAGAATACCTTCTCGCCATTTAATTTATAGACAGTTGTGTTCTTTTTTCCACCCGAAGGTGCTACCTGATTATTAAAAATACTCCAACCAACTTTTCTTTGCTTTGCTTGCTCTATTTTATTAATTGTTACATTTAATAATAAAACAACATTATCATGATGGTTGATATGTATATATTTTATTTCATCATTATTTCTAATTCCCTGTATTTGATTACCAGAACTCTTTTCATTTTTCCATGAATGTTTCCATGATAGAGTTTTTTCATTATTATTATATAATAAAGAATAATTGCCGTTCTTTATAATTGTTTGGTTACCATCTTCATCAGCGATACCTAAATTAAAATATTCTAAATTTGATAATATATTATTAATATCTATATCTATATTCATATCCTTTTATAATTATATAAACACATTTTATTTCCATCGCCGGTGTGCGTGTTTTAACGCGATGATAATGTATTTACGTTTCATTGTTAAATGTATGATACGAGGGATCTTCTTCATATAAAACGCATATAATAATTTAGATTTTTCGTTGTCATATGCTAGGGTTTATAAAAATTGATGTATAGTATAATAGAGAGAGATAAGGAGGATATACGCGATATGAAGTTTCCCAGTTTGCTTCATCTGGAATCTACATATCACAAACAAAACAAGATTACGCGAAATAGGAAAAAAGAGAATATTGCTGATTTTCTGTATGAATGGAAATCAGAGGATAATCCAGACGAATATTTTGATATGCGAGAGAACAGAGGATATTATACGTTAAATTACCAAGTAATCACACATTTATTATGTAACCATCACGCACTATTTAATAACCCAAATTCTTATAAACGCAAAGAATTTATGAAATACATAGAGAATCATCTATTCCCCGAAGAAACGATTAATTATATGAAAAAACACAAAATATATGCTAAGGATTTTCTCTGCGGTCAACTTCAAAATATGAAACTACTATGTGATTCCTTGGTGAATAAACTCCCTCGTTGTAAGGAAGTCATCCCTTTGACACCGCGAACGCAAGGACTCGTTCTCTATCGCGGGTTTAATTATAACCGATATAAATCAACTATAGAAAGAACGGCGAATCTACGCATAGGCGATATTATCACGACAGACACCTTCCTATCTACTTCATTACAAGAACTAACCGCAATTCACTATATATATAGTAATCCGCAAAAACCCGAGCATAATATTCTATGGAAAATTATTGTGGATACAGGTGTCTATGACAAGTTCAATTACGCGTTCCTTTCCAAATCGTTTGATAGCAGTGAGGACGACATTCACGCACTTTATGAGAGTAACAACATAGGTTGCGAATTCTTGCTAAATATTGGTGCGTTTTTAAAGTGTGTGGCGGTTGATACAATTACCGATTTTGACGGGACAATCGTAAAGTGTAAATATAAGGCGGATTATATTATATCAAAAAAAATATATACGCAATATACGTTTCGTTTTGTAGGGTGGGACTGGGACTATATGCTGAATATTACTGCGAATTGGACTAGATATATGAGGTTTCTAAAATCTAAACGGAACTGAACATTTCCTCTACGGCATACGGTTCAACAGTGTCATTCATTCGCGGGTCGCTGTGAAGATTTGCGCGTTGACGCACAGGTTCCTTCACCGTATTAAAACCGGCATCTAGCGGTGACAAGTTGTCTGACGAATCAAACCCGGTATAGTCACCCGTTTGTTGTCTGAGAGGACCGGTGTTTATATGCTGGGATTGCTGAGGCATCGCGGATTGTTGCGAATGAGGCACCGGAGGTTGATATTGCTGTGCTAACTGCTGTTGCGACCCGAACTGTTGTTGTGCGTGATGTTGTGCTAGTTCTTGGGGCATAGAAGAGGGCGCAGTAGGGGGTGCCGGGCGTTGGGGGGGTCTAGGGTTATTGTCATACAGTGGGTTTCCCGCGTCTTCCTCATAGGACTTCATTATATTTTTTGCGTAATTATTGGCATTCGCATTGTCGGTCGTCGCATCAACTTTGTTATTTGCGATGTCATCGGTGATTCGTTCGTTCGCCATATCATAGGTAGTCATAGAGATAAATAGGGAGATAATGATCATTATACAATAGATGATGATCATTACTGCCAATACCCAGGCGAGCAACCAGCACCACCAGCGCGTATTGTAGTTTCCACCGGTGACGATGCACGTCAGTTCAAATAGGGACATTAATATGGAGGGAACCGTGATTATTAATATGAAGATCACGAAGACGATTCGCTGTTCGATGGCGATTTTGCTACTGGTGAATAGGATCGCGAGACAGATGATTAAAATCGTGATAAAAAGAGCGATTCCCGCATACTTTGATTGCTCTGACCCTAAAAATACATCACTTAAATTCGTTGCCATATTTTATATATATATTCTAATATGATAGAAAGAAAAATAAAAAATGATATTCGCTATTATATAAATAGATATAGTCAATACTATAATATAAACAATGGGCATTCCTTATTATTTTTATTCCTTGACACAAAAATACAATACGATCCTTACAAACACTAAACCTACTGGATTGGATATGTATTGTATTGACTTTAACGGCATTATACACAACGTGGCACAAGATATTATTCGCAAACACAAGGGCACTGTAGTAGACAAGGATCGTATTGAAAGCGAGATTATCGCGGGTGTATGGGAGCGAATTCAATATTACGCCGAAAACTACAAGGCGGACAAATATTTAATTTGCGCGGACGGCGTCGCACCTCTTGCGAAAATGTTTCAGCAGAGGAAGAGACGCTATTTAACCATTCATAGGAATACATTGGATAATGTAGCGATAACGTGGGATACAAACGCAATTACACCCGGAACACTATTTATGGACAAGTTAAACGATACGTTGAAAAACTATATTCGCGAACATAATACGAATGACAAGATTATTTATAGCGGTAGCGATGAATGTGGCGAAGGGGAACACAAGATATTTCACCGGTTGAAAGAGACATCGGCAAGCGACAAAATAATTATTCACGGGTTAGACGCTGATTTAATTATATTGTCGCTAATGTCTCACAAAGAAAATATATATTTGATGCGCGAGATGAAAGACCCGCATACGAACGATACGGTATACAATTATTTAAATATCAAAGAATTGCGTAAAGCGATTTTATGCGAATTGAAGATGTCGTGGGATATGGAGACAAGCGACACAGATTTGATTGAAACCTATTGCACCGCTTGTTCTATCCTTGGAAACGACTTTATACCGCATCTATTAACAATTGAATTGAAAAATAATGGCGTAGATACGCTACTATCCGCCACGAAGCGGGCGATACAAACCAACGGACTATTAGTCCATAATGGAGTGATCAATCACAATTGCCTCATTGATATCTTCAAAGATTTAGCAAATACCGAGGACGAAGATATCCATCGCATTTGTGAAAAGTATATAAAGAAAAAGGCACCTTACGTCCCGGGGAATAAACCGGATATACCGAGTGATTACTATGGGTTAAAGAACAAGGATGCACTTATCCATACGATTTATAACAGTCCTAATAAATGGCGACAGGAATATTACCGGGATATATTTGATAATAATATATCCATAGATTCAACGGTTATGTATAACGCGTGTAATAATTACATCAAGGGTATCTACTGGGTCTATTCGTATTACAAAGGGTTTGCGATAGATTGTGAATGGTATTACCCTTATAATTACCCGCCGACAATCAAGGATATCCTCAATCACACGATCGCCAACGAACCACCCGTATTAAATTGCGAGAATACCTTTGTGCCACCCTACATCCAACTCTTAATCGTGTTGCCAAAGTATAGTGTGAATCTACTTGCAAAAAGATATCAGCGGTATATGAGTGATATATACGGAGGGTTATTCCATATGTATCCTGTAAAATACGAGATTCAAACATTTCTCAAAACACAACTATGGGAATGCTCTCCGATTCTTCCGCTAATTAATTTAAAATATATAAGAAAGGTGTTGGAAATGGAAAATAAATAATTATAGCATTATGTAAGGGGACTGGGGGTTTTTCTATAAATAACGATCGTTAGATTAGGATTTTTTCTAATTTTATTTTATCAGCATTATAATTCCGTTTTTATTATATACTTTTGGATTATTTTTATTTGTAATTATATAGTAGTCCTTCTTATCATATAACACAACACATTATATTCTCCCTTGAACTTAATATATTTTGTTTGCGAAATATCATTCTTTTTACCATATATATTTTTTGCCAATTGCTGTAAATATATATTGTCTTTCATTGTCTTGTCTTTATTAGAAGATATAAAAATAAAAAATAATTAGATATATAGTTAGTAGTTTATTATCTTAAATTTCATTTTTCTATATGGGATGTATCGGTGTTTTATAGAGTGTCTTCAATGCGACCTTTTTAATCTATAAAATGGATGACCTCGCCTGTTTTTAGTGTAATAGATAAGTCAATTGCGAAGTTATTTACTTTGACCATATTGAGTATTTCTTTGAGTGTTTTATTTGAATCCTTGTTTTGAAACGACATATTGATTGGTTCAAACCACTTATAACCTTTTAACCCTCTCTTATTTCCAGATTTGAATTTAAATGTGGTATTATCTAAAATATCTTGTTTTTCCATTGTTTTCCAAATATCAACCAAAATACCCCTAAATTTTTTGTTATCCGACACAATACCCCCTTCTCTATTTACGATTATACATTTTTCAATTGTTGAAGATGTATAATCCTCATCCTCTGACAGATCATCCTCTGACAGATCTTCCTCTGACAGATCATCTTCTGACAGATCATCTTCTATATATTGCGTTTTATTATATGTGATAAGGAGAGTGATCAGTGTGAGGAGTGCGAGGAATGCGAGAGGTAACAGATGTAGGAAAGGTAATAACGGTTCTAGATATGTTAAAGATAAGAGTGATAACTCTTCTAGATATACCAAGGATAAGAGCAAATAGTTTTTTACAGATATGAAAGATAAGAGTGATAACTCTTCTAGAGATACCAAAGATAAGAGCAAATAGTTTTTTACAGATATGAAAGATAAGAGTGAGAGTTTTTTAACAGAAACGAAGTATAAGAACAAAGAGTGTTCTAGATATGCGAAAGATGCGAAATATAAGAACATGAAGTGTTCTAGATATGCGAAAGGTTCTACAGATGCGAAAGATAGGAGATGTTCTGGTTCTGGTGTGATATTTGGGATGTATGTAATACAAGGTGTGGTATTTTGAATGTGAATTATTTCAGCGTATTCCATTGTTCCGTCTGGGAACAGACCACAGGAGTTCACGAGAGTTGCGAGATTCACGAGAGTTGCGAGATTCACGAGAGTTGCGAGATTCACGAGAGTTGCGAGAGTTGCGAGAGTTTCGTTTGACTTTAATTATTAAATTTCAAAGCATATAATCAATTTTTATATAATTTAACAAATTATAGAACATTTTGTATTCAAAAATCAAAATATAAAAATCAAAATATAAAAATCAAAATATAAAAATCATAACACTATCTCACACACTAACATAGATTTCAAACGAATAATTCTAAGCGAATAAGAATGGGGTTTTTTTGTAATCCGACCACATCTTATCATAGTGATCGCTACAAACAATTTTCAGAATCGCATTTTCTGTCATTTTGTTAAATAACATATTCATAGAATAGGCATTGAACTTGAAGATAGTGCTAATTTTAATTTTATTGTATTCCTCTGCGATATAGTCGTCGTCATCACCATATATCTCACCATCTTCTTCTGTAATGTTCGTAACGTCAACACCTAAATTTGAAACAATATAATTTATTTCTTCAAGTTTCTTATAATACTTTATAAGATTCTGTAATTGTTCTATGATCAATCCTTTTTCAACACCTTCTAACACATACGCATTCTCTTTCAATAATTTCAATTTTATTTTTATCACATTTGTCCTAAACGATGAATGCGGGATATCCATATTGTCATATAATACATTAGATAGAAACGCTCTTGTTTTTTTGGTTGACAATGATTTAATTTGCTTACAATACGCGTCAATCTTCACTTTATCAAAACTCATCTTGATATTCTTGTTCAATTTTGCGTTTTTACAAACACAGAGCATCATCCTCGCAACTTTAATGTTAATGCGCGAAAATGCTTCGTCATTTGTGAAAATAACCTCGCTGACGAGATCGTGGTTCATCGCGGAAAGTTTCAATTAACAACCAATTAACAGGGTTTGTCTTCTTTATTTTTTTCAATATCAAATCAATTTTTCAATAATATAATTTATAATAGAACAGAAATATTTTCAAAAATATTAAATATAAAAAATGAAAAAGCAATTCAAGGCAATTCAAGGCAATTCAAGGCAATTCAAGGCAATTCAAGGCAATTCAAGGCAATTCAAGGCAATTCAAGGCAATTCAAGGCAATTCAAGG
>Ga0209358_10000344_pt1 | contig 41028 bp, 37 predicted proteins | sample LauGreFa1BDMLBSN_2_FD_187574 | JGI IMG/M metagenome (GOLD analysis project Ga0209358, IMG submission 187574) | Freshwater lake microbial communities from Lake Michigan, USA - Fa13.BD.MLB.SN (SPAdes) (version 2) | ecosystem: Environmental > Aquatic > Freshwater > Lake | place: Lake Michigan, USA... | reverse complement strand
TTCATCGGAGAGCCGGTGATGGGCGCGGGCGGCGTATTCATTCCGCCGCGGACGTATTGGGAAAAGATCCAAGCCGTCTGCCGCAAATATGATGTGCTGATCATTGTCGATGAAGTGATCAACGGATTTGGGCGGACGGGTAATACGTGGGGTAGCGATACTTACGGGATCGTTCCCGACATGATGATTTGCTCAAAGCAGATCACGTCTTCCTATGTGCCGCTGGCAGCATTGCTGTTTACGGATGAAATTTATCAGGTTGTGGCCGATAATACGGCAAAGATCGGCACCTTCGCCCATGGCTTTACGACGGCGGGGCATCCGCTGGCGATGGCGGTTGCGATGGAGAATTTGAACATCATCGAAGAGCGCAATCTGATGGGCCGGGTGAACGAGTTGAGCCCGGCATTTCTGAAGCGGTTGCATAGCTTTGGAAGTCATCCGCTGGTCGGGGAGACACGCGGCGTGGGGCTGATCGGGGCGCTTGAACTCGTCTCCGACAAGACCACCAAAGCAGGCTTCGAGAAGCCGGGCGCGACGGGCCTCAAACTGGCCGAATTGGGTCATGAAGAGGGGATCATCTTCCGGGCAATCGGCGACATCATTGCGTTCTGCCCGCCTTTGATCATTTCCGAGGCGCAAATCGATGATTTGTTCAACCGGTTTGAACGGGCTTTAATGCGCCTTACGGTGTAAAATGTGTTGGACGGTTGGACTGGTGATTTCCATATAAAGAGCGAGATATATCAATGAGCGGAAACGGTAAGGTTGCGATGATTACCGGTGCGGGATCGGGTGTTGGACGGTCTGTTGCGCTGGCGATGATGAAAGAAGGGTATTCCGTCGTTCTCGCCGGACGCCGACAGGACGCACTCGACGAGACGATCACGCTCGGCGCGTCATTCGGTGCCGCTGCGCTCGCTGTTTCGACGGACCTTGCCAATCCCGATGCGGTCAAGAATCTCTTCGCCAAGGCGAAAGAGCGTTTTGGCCGTCTGGATGTTCTGTTCAACAATGCCGGGACGAATGCACCACCGATCCCGATCGAGGATCTCAGCTTCGAGCAGTGGCAGAATGTGCTGGGTGCCAATCTGACGGCAGCATTCCTGTGCACGCAGGAAGCGTTCCGGATCATGAAGGACCAGTCACCACGGGGTGGCAGGATCATCAATAATGGCTCTGTTTCGGCGCAGGCACCGCGGCCGAATTCGGCGCCCTATACGGCGACCAAGCATGCCATCACCGGCTTGACGAAATCGACGTCGCTTGACGGGCGGAAATATGACATTGCCTGCGGCCAGATCGATATCGGCAATGCGGCAACCAATATGACGCAGAAGATGAGCACCGGCGTTCTGCAGGCGAATGGGACGGTCGGCGTTGAGCCGACAATGGATGTCGACAATGTCGCGCGCGCGGTTGTGTTTATGTCAAGCCTGTCGCTCGATGCCAATGTCTCGACGATCACTGTGATGGCAACAAAGATGCCGCTTGCGGGGCGCGGGTGATTTTGGTGGGTCGGGCGGTCTAGCGGTCGCTCGGCATCAACTGAGTTGCAAACTGGAACCAGGCGGCGATGTCGATGACGACGACGCCGCCCTTGTTGGTGACGAGGCCAACTTCGGCCAAGCGGGCGATTTTGCGCCGCGCGGTCTCTTTCGGGATCAAAGCAAACTCGGCGGCGGATGCGATATTGGTGGCGGCAATATAGCCGCGTGACCCCATCTGATGAATTTTCTCGGTGTTTAGATATCCGATGCCGAGATAGAGCAACGCTTCCTCGATATCGAGATCATAGGTCCGGCGGATGGCGTCGAGGCAGCGGAAGATGGAACGCACGGACTGAAAGCGACGGAGCTCGTGCAGGTTTTCGAGAGGCGAAAATTCGCCTGTCCGCACGCTTTCACTATTCACCAATGCAACCATACGCTTGAACTCAACTTCACTGATACGTTAAAGCAAAATCACTCTATCGTGCCTTCTAAAATAATTCCAGTCATCCCCAAATATTTCCACGGTTTAGCGCGTCTTATTTGATCAAATATGACAACTCGGAAAAGTTTGGCACAGAACTTGTAGATACCGTGAAATTGAGACGTGCTGGTTTACTAGCACTGAGACTGTTGCAATGGTGGATAAGATTGATTGATATGCTCATATAATTGATGTTCAAATACAAAATTTGTCACCTTCAATTAATAAATTCACATTAGAATGTTAATTGAAAATAAGAACACAAAAACCGCTCAATTCAGGGAAATAAACGGACGGCTGATATTGCCAGATTGCTTGATGACCGAAACGCCATGATCGAAATTATTATAGCCGGGAGATGTAGATGTTAAGTATTGTGGGCCTTGTCGTCGTGATGGCTGCTGTTTTTGGCGTCTTCGTATTGCACGGAGGTGATCTTGCACCCGTGATTCATGCCGCTCCTGCCGAGTTGGCATCGATTGGTGGCGCGGCCATCGGCGCAATGCTCGTCGGCAACAGCATGAACGTCATCAAGGGCGTTGCAAGCGGTTTCGGCAAGGTCTTCGGCGGTCCGAAGTACAAAAAGCAGGATTATCTTGATACGATCTTTCTGGTGTCGCGATTGATGAAAATTTTGCGTGTTGATGGCCCCGTTGCCCTCGAATCACATGTTGAAAATCCCGAATCGAGCGCGATTTTCGGCGAATACCCGAAACTCCTCAAAGATCATACCCTCGTCCATCTGATCACCGATACGGTTCGTTTGATGGTGATTTCATCCGGTACGCTGAATGCCTATGCCGTTGAAGAAGTGATGGATAACGGCCTGAAAGCTCACCATCACCACTCGATGGAACCGGTAACGGCGCTGGGAGCGATGGCGGGCGCTTGCCCGGCGCTCGGTATTGTTGCCTGCGTTCTCGGCGTTGTGAAAACCATGGGCTCGATCGATCAGCCACCAGCGGTGCTCGGAGCCTTGATCGGTAGCGCACTTGTCGGAACCTTCATGGGCGTGCTTTTGGCCTATGGCGTTATCGAGCCGATTTCATTCCGCCTCAAGCAGGTGATCGAGGAGGATAGCGAGATCTATGTTGTTGTGAAGCAGATCATTGTTGCCACGCTTCATGGCCACCCTCAGCCACTCGTGATCGAGGCTGCCCGTTCAGGCATCGCCCATCACAACCAGCCGGATTTCGGCGAAGTGTTCGACGGCCTCAGAGGCAAATAATCGATGGCTTCCACGCCGAAAAAGACGGATGCGGCGCCGGAAATCCCGGCACCGATCATCATCAAGAAGATTGTTGGCGGACATGGCGGCGCGCATGGCGGCGCGTGGAAAATCGCGCTTGCCGACATGATGACCGCGATGATGGCGTTTTTTCTGCTGATGTGGCTGCTTGGCGCGACCAATACCGATTCACGCAAGAGCATTGCTGATTATTTCAAACAAACGCCTTTGCTGAAAATGGGTAGCAATGCGGGCTCGAACGGTGTTCTTGGCGGACGTTCCATGATCAGTCCGGAAGGTTTGCCGGATTCTGTCGCCCAGACGAGCATCGCGAATGTGATGCCGCCCACGCAGGCGTCCGGTGGCGAAGATCGGGATGAAGGTCCCGAGGGACAGCTCTCCGCCAATGGCGAATTCCAGCAGGGCGAAGGGCGATCAGGTCAGGGGCAGGGTCCGGCAGATGGCGGGCCGACCGACGAGAAGAAATTCGGCTCGCAATCCAAAACGGATACGGTTCAGGAGGGAGCTTCGAATACCGGCGAGGGGGACTCGGCAGATCAGGCAGCAAAGGACCCGCCGCCAAAGCCCGCCGATCAACCAACTGAAAGCCCGCCGACCACGGAAGCCGATGCAGCGGCGATGACCGAAGCGGAGAAGAAAAAAGTAGCAGCCGATGTCGACAAGAAGAATCTTGAGGCGCTGGAAGCGAAGGTGATGGACGCGATCAAACAGGATCCGAATTTGAGCAAGCTGGCTGAACAGGTCCAGTTCGTGAGGGTTAAGGACGGGTTGCGGATCGAAGTGATCGAAAAAGCGGATTTTTCGATGTTCGCAGTGGGTACAACCCGTGTTCTGCCGCGTGCTTCCGGTCTGGTCGGTGAGGTTGCCAAGGCGATTTCCGATTTGCCGAACAAGGTCGTCATCCGAGGACACACAGATAGCAGAGGTTATGCACTCGATAACGAGATGAATAATTGGCTGCTGTCGGCGGAACGCGCTGAGAGTACGCGGCAGGTTCTTGAGGCGCAGGGAGTTGCACCAGAGAAGATTGTTCGCGTCGAAGGCGTGGCCGACACGGATCCTTTCAACAAGGACGACCTGATGGATGTGCGCAATCGAAGGATCAGCATCACGTTGCAATTCCAGGACGGTCAGAGTGCCGAAACCATGCCGAAGGTCAACCCATGAGTGAACCGGCAAAAGATGGTGATGACAAGGCACCTGCCGCACCGATTATCTTCAAGAAGGTCCCGGGGGGACATGGTGGCGCGCATGGCGGCGCGTGGAAGATCGCGCTTGCCGACATGATGACCGCGATGATGGCGTTCTTTCTGCTGATGTGGCTGCTTGGCGCCACGAATACCGCCTCGCGAAAGGGTATTGGCGAATATTTCCGGCAAAAGACCAGTCTATTGAGCTTGAGTGATCAGGCGGGGACGAACGGCATTGGCTCCGGCAGGACTGCGGGAGAGCCGGACGGATTTCCCGAGAAGGCCGTTCAAAGCGGTGTGCTGCAAACGGTGATTCCGGTTGACTCAAACAATGGACCGGACCGCAACAAGGCACCTGCCGGCGTTACCAAAACAACGGAAACGGCCGAGCAGGGTGTTGGAAAATCCGGCGAGACTGAAGGCAAGAAAACGGGGTCAACCACGGATCTTGCCGAGAAGGGCGCAAAGGTTCCCGAGTCGGAAGGTAAAGGCGGGCTCTCGAAGACCGGCGACGGAATGGGAGAAAAACCTGCTGATGCCGCCTTGACGGAGGCGGAGAAGCAGAAAATTGCCAAGGAAGTCGAGCAGAAATCGTTCGACAAGGTGGAGCAGCAAATCAAACAGGCTATGGCCGATGATCCGACGCTGGCCAAACTTGCCGGGCAGGTCAAATTTATCCGCGAAAAGGAAGGGCTCAGGATCGAAATCATCGATAAAGCCGATTTCGCGATGTTTGCAATCGGGACAACCAATCTTCAGGAGAGCGCACAATATCTGCTGAGCGATATTGCATGGGCGGTGCGGGAGATGCCCAATAAAGTTGTTCTGAGAGGCCATACAGACGGTTTCGGGTATAACCCGGCCGATGCGATGAATAATTGGCGCCTTTCGGCAAAGCGTGCAGACAGCGCACGCCAGATGCTGGAGGAAGAGGGCGTCGACAAATCGCGCTTTGCCCGGATCGAGGGTGTTGCCGACAAAGATCCTTATAATCCGGAGAACCCTCTGGACCCACGCAACCGGCGCATCAGCATCACAATCCTGACAGCCGAAGGCGCCAATTAACCCGCGATCCGGCGATCACCGGCGCTGGCCGAATTGCCATATCCCGTCGGGCGTAACAGCTCTCGTCCTGTGGTTGCCGCGTAAGGTGCGGTGATGAAAATCCCAATTGGGCCGCAACGACCGGATCATTGCGACATCGTTGATGGCGGCGCGCGACAAAAGCCCGGTGACCTCGCCGGCATCGTTCGTCACGATCAGGACCGGCGAAAGTGTTGTTCCGAAGAGGTCGAGTGCTTTTGAGAGATTGTGTTTTTCGCGGATAACGGCATCGGCCGCCCCCATCATGTTGATGACCGGAAACGTCTCGCCATGTTCTTTGAGTGCGGCGACGATTGCACCGCGCGTGACGATACCGCTTGGCCGACCTGATTGATCGACCACGGGAAAGTCCGTCATCGCCGTATTCAGGAGATGCTCGACGGCATCACCGATCCGGGCATTTTCCGGGATTGCGACAATCGAGGTTATCATTGCATCTTCCACCGTGAGATCGTGGGCGATATCGCGGATCGAGACCGCATCGGCCTCGGCGCCTGCGGCGATATAGATGAAGATCGCAATAAAAATCAGCACCGGATTGCTGATGAAGCCGAGAAAGCCAAGGATGAACGCAAAGCCCTGACCGATTGTTGCGGCTGTGCGTGTAGCATCGGTATACCTCATACGCATTGCGAGCAGTGCGCGCAGTACACGCCCGCCATCCATCGGGAAGGCGGGAATGAGGTTGAAGCCCATCAGAATGAGGTTGGCGGCGGCAAGGCGCATGACCAGACTTGAGCCTGCGATATCGAGTTGTACCAGATCTTCGGCAGTGATCGTCGAGCCAAGCGCGACCAGTAATCCTGCCGCGATGGCAAGATTGACGGTTGGCCCCGCAATCGCGACGAGGAGCTCTTGCGACGGCTTTTCGGGAATACGCTCCATATTTGCAATCCCGCCGATCGGGAACAGCGTGACATCGCTGGTTTTGATGCCGAACCGTCGTGCCATCAGGATATGGCCGAATTCATGGAGCACGACACAGAAAAACAGCAGACTGATGAAGGCTAGCGTATCCCACGCCGCCGCAGCACCCTCAAGCCGGTATTGGCTGACGCCGATCCAGAGCAGAAAGAGCACGAAGGTGAGGTGAATTCGAACCGAGGTGCCGGCTATACTTCCGAGATTGATCGACCAACGCATTGCATAGTGCCTTTCTGGCAGAGGAGAAAAAACCGCCCGGGGACGATCAGGGAGTGCTCATCAATCAACGCAATGAACCCGCGAGCGTTGCGATGCGTTGTTCCAAATCAAAGGAGCGGAAGGATGTTTGATGATCGGACACAGGCTGGCAGGCGATTGGCGGCCCGGCTGGGTTCTCTCGCGGGCAGGAATATTGTGGTGTTTGCGCTGCCGCGGGGTGGCGTGCCGGTGGCAGCACCTATTGCAGAGCGGCTCTCGGCGCCGCTTGATCTGGTGCTTGTCCGGAAGATCGGAGCGCCGTCGCAGCCTGAGCTGGCGATTGGTGCTGTAACGGACGGGATCGAGCCGGAATGCGTGTTCAATCAGGAGATTATCCGCGGGCTTGATGTCAGCCAGACGGAGATTGACCAGATCAGCGCACGAGAAAAGACCGAGATCGAACGCCGTCGGGCGCTTTACCTGCATGATCGGCCGAGGGTCGATGCACGAGGACGAATTCTCATTGTGGTGGATGACGGGATCGCCACCGGAGCGACGATGAAAGTGGCGCTGAAGGCATTGAAACGGCACGAACCGGCGCGGATGATTCTGGCAGTGCCCGTCGCCTCACCCGAGGCTCTTGCAGATTTGAAGCCCTTGGTTGACGAGGTTTTCTGTTTGGAGTCGAGCGCCTATTTCCCGGGAGTTGGGGCGTTTTATCGGGATTTTCCGCAAGTGAGTGACGCCGAAGTGATTGCGCTCCTAGATCATTTGCCGCCACCGAGAGCAGCTGGGTGACATCAAGGGCGGGCCGAGTGTGCATTGACCCGTGCGCGTCGATTGATTTTTGACCAAAATGACGCCGATGTGGTTGACGAATGAACGTTCATTCACTATTTGGGCGGCATGAGTGCTCTTGCGCATGTGCGGCAACAGGATCGACAGCAGGATCGACGGACGCATATTCTCGATGCGGCCGAGCGGTGTTTTGCGCGTTCGGGCTTCCATCGCACGACAATGCAGGACGTGGCCCGCGAGGCGGGCATGGTGCCGGGCAATCTCTACCGTTATTTCCCCTCCAAGGATGCAATGATCGCAGGGCTGGCGGAGCGCGACCGGCTTGAAATTGCAGCCGATTTTGCGTCCCTTTCAGGCGCACCGGATTTTCTGGAGGCGTTCAAAGCATTGGGCCGGAAGTATTTTCTCGAGGAACCACGGGAAAAAGCGATCATTGCGCTCGAAATCTGGGCAGAGTCGAGTCGTAACCCGCAAATGGCCGCGATGCGCGCCGCTATTCATGAAGAAGTCCACTCCGGCATTTGCCGCGTATGCTCCGAGGCGCAACACAACGGGGCCGTCCATCCCGGTATTGATATTCCCGCTGTGGCACGACTGATCACCATGTTATCGGACTCCTTGATCAAGCGCAGGGCGATCGACCCTGATTTCGAGGCTGCGCGTGATATTGAAAGTGTAATCAACCTGATTGGCGCCATGTTGGGCGGCGCTTGTATCTCGGGTCAGAACAGTCCAACAACGCACACTTTGATTGCTGGAAAAAGATCATGATTTGGAGCCGTATTATTGCTGTCCTCTTGGTTGTTGGTGCTGTCGGATGGATTGCATCCGGGCAAAGTGGCAAGAAGGAGGAGCCCGCACCGCAATCGGCGTCGTCGGAAGCCGTGGCGCCTGCGCCGTTCAAGGTGTCGGTGCAGGAGGCAATTGTCGAGCAACGGTCACGTAAACTGACGCTTTCGGGCCGGACCGAGGCGGATGTCCGCACAACGGCGGTGGCGCGGACGAGCGGGACGCTGACGGCGGTGAATGTGCGGCGCGGTTCGGCTGTGGCGGTGGGCGATGTGATTGCTGTGCTCTCGGATGAAGCACGGGAATCGAATGTGCTGCAGGCGCAGGCACGCGTCGAACAGCGGATGAAAGAGTTTGATGCCAAGCGCCTGCTTGTCGAGAGCGGTAATCTCGCGAAGCTCAGCCTGTCGCAATTCGAAGCCGATCTGAAGGGCGCGCAGGCACAACTTGCCCAGGCGGAGGCGGAGCGCGACAGAGGTGTCGTGCTGGCTCCGGTCGCGGGGATTGTGAACGAAGTGCCGGTGACACTCGGCCAAAGCCTGTTACCGGGCGCACCGGTGGCGGAAGTCATGTCGCTTGATCCGATGCTCGCGGTTGTCGAGATTTCCGAGCGCCGTTTGAGTGGCGTCAAGGTCGGCGAAAAGGCCGATGTGCGATTGGTCAGCGGTGAAGAAGTATCGGGAACCGTCAGGTTCATCTCGAACCGCGCCAGCCCGCAGACGCGAACCTATCGGGTTGATGTCAGCATTCCGAACCCGAACAACACGATTGTGGACGGAGTGACGGCGGAAGTGAGCCTTTATCTCGCGCCTGTCGCGGCGACAAAGGTCGCGCGTTCGGCGTTGACATTCTCGGCTGAGGGACGTCTCGGGGTCCGCGCGGTGGGTGCGGATGGTAAAGTAGGATTTGTGCCGGTGGGTCTTGTCGAGGACCAGACGGAATATCTCTATGTGTCCGGGATTCCCGAAGGAACCCGTATCATTGTCGAGGGTCAGGACTTCGTGAAGGAAGGCCAGACGGTTGAAGCCGTGCCGGCCAAGATTTCGTAAGCCCATTGTAGCGAGAGCGGAACGACGCGATGAAAACCCTGGTCAATTATGCGATCTCCCATGCAAGGCTGACACTCGCTTTGCTGATCTTTCTTCTGGTTGCCGGGTTCTCCGCCTATCAGACGATCCCGAAAGAAGCAGAACCCGACGTCAAGGTGCCGATTGTCTATGTGCAATTGTCCCAGCGCGGGATCAGCCCGGAGGATTCCGAGCGTTTGCTGCTGCGTCCGATGGAAACACAGCTGAAATCGGTCGCGAATGTGAAGGAGATGCGATCCACCGCATTCGAGGGCGGTGGCTTCGTGCTGCTTGAATTCGAAGCGGGGTTCGACTCCGCCAAGGCCCTTCAGGATGTGCGCGCCAAGGTTGATGATGCCAAGCGCGATCTGCCGAAGGACGCGGATCAGCCGGCTGTGCGTGAAGTCAATCTGTCCTTGTTCCCGGTTTTGGTCGTTGCCCTCACCGGCGAGGTTCCCGAGCGCACCTTGCTCCGGATTGCGCGCGGCACGAAGAACGCGCTCGAGCAGATTCCGGGTGTGCTTTCGGCTGATTTGCGCGGTGCGCGTGACGAAGTTGTCGAGATTATCGCCGAGCCGATGCTGCTGAAAAGCCACGATATCAGCCTCGATGCGTTGATCGGCGGTATTTCGCAGAGCAATAGCCTCGTTGCGGCGGGTGCGCTCGAGGGCGATACGGGGCGGTTCGCCGTGAAAGTTCCCGCCTTGATCGAAAAGCCGGAAGATATTTTGAAGCTCCCTGTCTCTGCCTCGAGCGGTGCCAGCGTGACGCTCGGCGATGTTGCGGAAGTTCGCCCGACCTTCAAGGACGCAACGTCCGTCACCCGTGTGAACGGCAAGCCAGCCATTGCGATCGAAGTCTCGAAGCGGACAGGATCGAACCTGATCGAGACCGTGGATGCAGTCAAATATGTGATTGGCGAAGTAAAAAAGACATGGCCGGAAACGGTGTCGGTCACGTTCAGCCAGGATAAGTCAAAGACGATCCGTGACATGCTGCACGAGTTGCAAAACAGTGTGATTACGGCTGTTCTGCTTGTGCTTGTGATCATGATGCTGACGCTCGGCGGTCGTGCATCTCTCTTTATCGGCATTGCAATTCCGGGATCGTTTCTCGCCGGTATTCTGGCACTCCAGATGGCAGGTCTGACGGTCAATATCGTGGTGCTATTCGCGCTGATTTTATCGGTCGGAATGTTGGTCGATGACGCGATTATCGTATCCGAATACGCGGAACGACGGATGGCGGAGGGGATGCAGCCGAAGCAGGCTTTCAGCCTTGCGGCCTCGCGAATGGCCGGACCTGTGATCGCGGCGACGATGACCCGTGTTGCGGCGTTCTCGCCTCTGCTTTTCTGGCCGGGGATTGTTGGCCAGTTCATGAAATATATGCCTTTGACGTTGATCGCGACGCTCTCGGCATCGCTCGTCGTTGCATTGTTCTTCACGCCGACACTTGGCGCCCTGCTTGGTCGGGCGGCAGACAAGCCGCATGATGACCGGGCCAAGGACAAAGGCCTCTATATGCGGGTCGTGCGATTCTGCGTGAGGTATCCCGCGCTGACACTCGCTGCAACGTTCTTTTTGCTCGTGACCGTGATCAAGTCCTACGGAGCGTTCGGCAAGGGTGTGGAATTCTTCCCGAGTGTCGAGCCGGATTTCGGCATTGTGCAGATCCATGCGCGTGGCAATTTGTCGATCAGTGAAAAAGATGCGCTCGTTCGCAAGGTCGAGGAGCGCATTCTGCCGATGCCTGAATTGCGGACAATTTATGCACGCGCCGGCGAGAGCCAGAAGGGTTCGGATGAAGTCTCGGAGGATACGGTCGGCTCGATCCAGTTCGAGTTTATCGACTGGCAACGTCGCCGCGCCGCGCATCTCATCATGGACGAGATCCGCGCCAAGACGGCAGATATTCCGGGCGCTTCGATCGAGGTCACGGCGCCGAAAGGCGGCCCGCCCACGGGTAAGGCGATCCAGGTACAATTGGCGGCGATTGATCCGGACGGGTTGATACCTGCAGCGCGCAAGGTCGAGGAGATTTTGAAAAATTATCCGGATATCCGCGATATCGATAATGGTCTGCCGCTGCCGGGAATTGACTGGAAAATCAAGGTCGACAAGGCGGAAGCCGCCAAATTCGGCGCGAGCGCAACAAGTGTCGGAACCGCGCTGCAATTGGTGACAAACGGTCTCAAAGTCTCCGAATACCGGCCAAATGACACCGACAAATCGGTTGATCTGATTATCCGGTTTCCGGAAGACAAGCGCACACTCGATGATATCGAGGAATTGCGCATGAACACCGCGATGGGCTCGGTGCCGATTGGCAATTTCGTGATGTTGCAGCCGAGCCAGCGTGTCAGCCAGCTGAACCGGGTCGCGGGAAGCCGAATTATGACTGTGTCAGCCAATGTCGCAGAAGGTGTGCAGTCGGCGGTTGTTCAACAGTCCGTGATGGATGCCTTGTCGAAAGCTGATCTCGGGCCGGGCATTACCTTCAAAATGAAGGGCGAGGACGAAGAGCGCGCGAAAGCGGGAGCGTTTCTCGCTAAAGCGTTCGGAACCGCCATGTTCCTTATCTTTGCGATTCTGCTCGCGCAGTTCAACAAATTCTCGAGCGTGCTTCTCGTGCTATCGGCGGTGGTCTTGTCGACGATCGGCGTTCTGCTCGGTTTGATGGTTATGGGGCAGGCCTTCGGCGTCGTGATGACCGGCATCGGCATTATCGCGAATGCGGGGGTGATCGTGAACAATAATATCGTTCTGATTGATACCTATGACCGGCTGCGTCGGGAAGGCGTTGCGGCCTATGATGCGATCATCGAGACATGTCGCGAACGTGCGCGCCCCGTCGTACTGACGGCGGTGACGGCCATTCTTGGTGTGCTTGCCATCGCCTTCGGCATCAATGTCGATTTCATCAATCGCGAATTGGCCTTTGGTGCACCATCGACGCAATGGTGGGTGCATTTGTCCTCGGCAATCGTGTTCGGATTGGGTTTTGCAACAATCCTGACGCTTGTTGTGACGCCTGCGGCGCTGATGGCAATCGCCAATCTGAGCGATTGGCGGCAGGCGCGCAAAGCACGCCGGATCGAACGCCGTGAGGCCAAGCGGGGCGGACCCGAAAAGGTGATTATCACCGAAGCCCAACCGCAAATCGCGGCGGAGTGAGACTGCGCGAACGCATGACCCGTCAACGTTTCGACGCTTGACGGGCGGTGCGTTCGGCGTCATGTGCGGGTGTTCTCTGCACGCAATTGCCGGATGGTGATGATCGATGACTGATACGCTTCGAAACATATTGAGCAAGGTGCCCGTGGTGCCGGTGTTGACGGTGCACGGTCCCGAGGATGCTGTCCCGCTTGCCCGCGCGCTCGTTGCGGGCGGTCTGACAGTTCTCGAAATAACATTACGGACCGAAGGCGCGTTGAAAGCGATTGAAGCGCTTGCCCGCGATGTGCCCGAGGCAATGATCGGCGCAGGAACCGTGCTGACGCCCTCCCAAATTAGCGAGGCGATGTCCGCCGGTGCGGGGTTCATCGTGAGCCCGGGATCGACAGTGAAGCTGGCGGAAGCGGCGCAGCACCAAAACATTCCGTTTCTGCCCGGTGTTGCCACCGCGAGCGAGGCGATGCTGATGGCGGAACTTGGCCACCACGTGCTGAAGTTTTTCCCGGCGGAACCCGCGGGCGGTGTCGCCTATCTCAAATCACTCGGTGCCCCGCTGCCGCATCTCACCTTCTGCCCGACGGGCGGGATCGACGCGGAGAAGGCGCGCGCCTATCTCGCACTTTCGAATGTGATCTGCGTCGGCGGATCATGGGTGACGCCCGCCGCCGCCTTGAAGACGGGGGACTGGGCGACTGTGACGCAATTGGCGAAAGAGTGCGCGGGGTTGCGGTGATGTTTTTTTTCGTCTTCGCGAGTGGAGGCGAAGCGATCCAGCTGATGCCTGGTAAAGGACGTTCTGCCTTCCACAATTCACGCTTCGCCAGATAGCATCTGGATCGCGTCGCACGGCTCGCGATGACGGGGTACTACATTTTATCTAGGCGTGCTTTCAGTCAGGAATTTTTCGATCCGCGCGAGTGCTTTGAGAATATTCTCGGTTGAATTGGCGTAGGAGAGGCGGATGAAGCCTTCGCCATAGACGCCGAAATCCGGGCCGCCAATGGTTGCGACGCCGGTTTCCTCGAGCAGGGCCGAGGCGAGCGGTTTTGCCTTCCAGCCGGTTTTTGAAATATTGGGGAAGGCGTAGAAGGCGCCCTTGGGCGTTGCGGCCGAGACGCCCGGCAGTTTGTTGAGCCCGTCAACAACGACTTTCCGGCGGCGATCGAATTCCGCGACCATGCTGTGCACGGCATCTTGCGGGCCTATCAGGGCTTCGAGCCCCGCATATTGCGCCGAGGCATTGACGCAGGAGAATGAATTGACCGCGAGTTTGCGTGCCGCGTCATAAAGCTGCTTCGGCCAGACCGAATAGCCCATACGCCAGCCGGTCATGGCGTAGGTTTTCGACCAGCCATCGAGCAAGATCAGCCGGTCGCGGATTTCGGGGTAGGCGAGCAGGGTTTGATGCGCCTCGCCATCATAGGTCATCTGGGCATAGATTTCGTCCGACATGATCGCGACATCGGGGAATTTCTCGAGGCCCTTCACGAGTTTGTCGATTTCGGCCTTAGGCGTCACACCGCCTGTGGGATTGGCCGGCGAATTGACGATCAGCAGCCGGGTTTTCGGCGTGATCAGGGCCAATGTCTCCTCCGCCGAGAAGGCAAAGCCGTTCTCCTCGCGCACCGGAACCGGAATGGCCCGTGCGCCGGTAAACTCGATCATCGAGCGATAAATCGGAAAACCGGGATCGGGATAGAGAATATCTGCACCGGGTTCGCCAAACATCAAGATTGCCATGAACATGGTGACCTTGCCTCCCGGCACGATCATCACAAGTTCGGGCGAGACCTCGACATTGAAACGTTTATACAAATCGGCGGCGACCGCTTCACGCAGAGGGAGAATGCCGGTTGCAGGCGTGTAGCCGTGATGGCCGTCGCGCAGTGCCTTTATGGCGGCCTCGACGATATTTTCCGGCGTCCTGAAATCAGGCTGGCCGATGCCGAGATTGATGATGTCCTTGCCCTGACGCTGCAATTCGGTGGCCCGGGCGAGAACGGCGAAGGCGTTTTCTTCGCCAATGCGCGAGAAGGCTTCAACGATGTGCAGCATGGGTAGGGCTCCCTTCCTCAATAAGAGGAACTTAGGTGATTGATTTTCGATACCATTTTGAGCGATGGTAGCAGAGAAATCAATTGAGTGTTTCGCATCTTTCCGCGAACAACAAACTTTCAAGAACGGGAGAGCAGCATGTCGGCAGGTAATGGCAAGGGTGTTTCGGAAGCCAAGAAAAAGGGGCTTCGCTCGAAACTCTGGTTTGATAACCCCGAAAACCCCGGCATGACGGCGCTTTATCTCGAGCGCTACCTCAATTTCGGCCTGACACGGGCTGAGTTGCAGTCAGGCAAGCCGATCATCGGCATTGCGCAGACGGGTTCCGATTTGTCGCCGTGCAACCGGCATCATCTTGATCTCGCTAAACGCGTGCGCGAGGGAATCACCGCTGCGGGCGGTGTCGCATTCGAGTTTCCGGTGCATCCGATTCAGGAAACCGGCAAGCGGCCGACTGCGGCGCTTGATCGCAACCTCGCTTATCTCGGTCTCGTGGAAGTGCTTTATGGCTACCCGCTTGACGGCGTTGTGCTGACGACGGGCTGCGACAAGACGACGCCAGCCTGCATCATGGCGGCTGCAACGGTGAATATTCCCTCGATTGTTCTCTGCGGCGGGCCGATGCTGAACGGCTATTGGCATGGCGAGCGGACGGGTTCCGGCACGATTGTCTGGAAGGGTCGCGAGCGGTTGGCTGCGGGCGAGATCACCTATGATGAATTCATGGATATTGTCGCATCTTCCGCACCCTCCGTCGGCCATTGCAACACGATGGGCACGGCCTCGACGATGAATTCGTTGGCTGAAGCGCTGGGCATGACATTGCCGGGGTGCGCGGCTATTCCGGCGCCTTACCGCGAGCGCGGCCAGATTGCGTATGAAACCGGCATGCGTGCGGTTGAAATGGTGTGGGAAGATCTGAAGCCGTCCGACATTATGACCCGCGAGGCATTCGAGAACGCGATCATCGTCAATTCCGCCATTGGCGGATCGACGAATGCGCCGATCCACATCAATGCGATTGCCCGCCATATTGGCGTGGAGCTGTCGACCGATGACTGGCAGGAAATCGGCCACAAGGTTCCGCTTCTCGTCAATCTCCAGCCGGCAGGGAAGTATCTCGGAGAGGAATACCACCGCGCGGGCGGCGTGCCTGCGGTTGTCGCCGAACTGATGAAGAAAAAACTGATCCGCGAGAAGGCGTTGACAGCAAACGGCAAGACGATGGGCGATAATTGCCGCAATGCGAAGGTGATTGATGCAGACGTGATTTTCCCGATCGACAAGCCGATGCGTGAGGATGCAGGCTTTATCGTGCTGAAGGGTAATCTGTTTGACAGCGCGATCATGAAGACAAGCGTGATTTCGAAGGAATTCCGCGACCGGTATCTCTCCAACCCGAAGGATCCGGAAGCATTCGAGGGTCGGGCAATCGTGTTCGAGGGCCCTGAGGATTACCATCACCGGATTGATGATCCGGCGCTGAAGATTGACGAACATTGCATGCTGTTCGTTCGTGGCACGGGTCCGATCGGGTATCCGGGTTCGGCGGAAGTGGTCAACATGCAGCCGCCGGCGGCACTCATCAAACGCGGTATTACGGCGCTGCCCTGCATTGGTGACGGGCGTCAATCGGGGACATCGGGATCGCCCTCGATCCTGAACGCGTCACCGGAAGCGGCGGCCAATGGCGGTCTTGCTTTGCTCAGGACAGGCGACCAGGTGCGGATCGATCTCAAAAAGCATTCGGCCGATATCCTGATTTCGGATGCGGAATTGGCGCAGCGTCGCGCCGATTTGATGGCGCATGGCGGATTCCAGTATCCGGCGAGCCAGACGCCATGGCAGGAAATCCAGCGCTCGATGGTTGACCAATTGTCGGACGGTATGGTGCTGAAACCTGCTGTGAAATATCAGCGTGTGGCGCAGACCTTTGGCGTGGCACGCGATAACCACTGAGGTCGGGTTGCTTTAAAAGTGCAGGCGGAGGCAGGGCGGCATTTTGTCGACCACTGCCTCGCCTCTCAAGGCGGGATGAGACGAGAGAAAGTAACCGGAATGGCCGCCTTTATCCCCGTTTCGGTTCCTGATCCCGTATCCGGCCTGCCCGTCGGGCCGGAAATTGCGGCGCATTCGGCACAACGCCCCGAGCGTGTCGTCATCGAGGGGCGCTATGTCCGGCTTGAGCCGCTTGAGGCCGCCACGCATACGGATGCTCTCTATGAAGCCTCGCACGGACCGGACAAGGACACGCTCTGGCAATATTTGTTCGAGCCGCCCTTTCCGGACAAGGCTGCATTTCGCGCGCATATAGAGCGAAAATCCGCGTCTGAGGATCCGCTGTTCTTCGCGATTATCGACACGGCGTCTGGCAAGGCGGTCGGGTACGAGACGCTGATGCGGATTGATACCGCGCACCGCGTGATCGAGGTTGGCAATATTTTGTATGGCACGCCCTTGCAGCGCACGCTGGGGGCGACCGAGGCGCAATATCTCTTGATGCGCTATGTGTTCGAGACGCTCGGATATCGCCGGTATGAGTGGAAGTGCAACGCGCTGAATGCGCCCTCGCGCTCTGCTGCGGAACGGTTCGGGTTCAGCTTCGAGGGCATTTTTCGCCAGCATATGGTTGTTCGGGGCCGGAACCGCGATACTGCGTGGTATTCCATTCTCGATCACGAATGGCCTGTGCAAAAAGCGGCTTTTGAGGCATGGCTTCAGCCCGACAATTTCGATACAGATGGCCGCCAGCGGCGGAAGCTCTCGGATTTCAAAACACATACAACAGGGGATTGATCATGGCGGGACGGTTGAAGGGTAAAATCGCAGTTGTGACTGCGGCAGGACAGGGCATCGGGCGCGCCATTGCGGAAGCCTTTGTGCGGGAAGGTGCAACCGTCTGGGCGACGGACCGCGACACCGACAAGCTTGAAGGTCTCGCCCGGGCAAAGCGCCGCAAACTCGATGTTCTGTCGGACCGGGCCGTGAATGCCTTTGCCGAGAAGGTCGGCACGATCGACATTCTGGTCAATGCGGCGGGCTTTGTGCATCACGGCACTGTACTCGATTGCGGCGACAAGGACTGGGACTTCTCGTTCGATCTCAACGTCAAGTCGATGCATCGCACGATCAAGGCGTTCCTGCCGGGCATGCTGGCCAAGGGGCATGGTTCCATCGTCAATATCGCATCGGGCGCTGGCTCGGTGCGTGGTATCCCGAACCGCTATGTCTATGGTGCCTCGAAAGCGGCGGTGATCGGGCTGACCAAGGCCGTGGCAGCGGACTTCATCAAGAAGGGCATCCGCGCCAATGCGATCTGCCCCGGCACGATCCAGTCGCCCTCGCTCGACGAGCGGATTGCCACATTGGCCAAAACGCAAGGCATTACGGAAGCGGCGGCGCGGCAGGCCTTCATTGATCGCCAGCCCATGGGACGCCTCGGAACCGCCGAAGAAATGGCCGCTCTCGCCGTCTACCTCGCCTCTGATGAGTCGAGCTACACAACGGGTCAGATCCACCTCGCCGATGGCGGGTTCGCCTTGTGAGATGGCGGCTTTTTCTTGACGTTTCGCGGGGGATTGATATTTTCTATATGTCCAGTGGAGTAGCGACGCCTTTCCGCTCGACCTATCGGGGACCCTTGCGAGGGTCCCTTTTTTTGATAGAACTTTTCGTAGTTCGGCATCTCATTGTTTGATACGTACGATAATTGTATGTGTTACGCATGCCAAGGAGATCGCAGTTTATGAAAAAGCAATTTCCGACATTCAAAACGGATGACGAAGCGGAGCATTTCGTCGAGACTGCGGATTTGTCTCAGTATGATTTTTCCGGCTTCCGGCGGACAACTTTTGAATTTGAACCAAAAACAAAAAGCGTGACGATGAGGCTGCCGGAGTCATTACTCGACGCCGTCCGTGCGCGCGCTGAAAAGCAGGGAATGCCCTACCAGAAACTCATTCGTATTGCGATCGAAAGGCTTGTTGCGCAACAAACCTCGTCTGATCGATCATCCCGCCCACTCAACACTCCAAAAGGTAAGGACTAACATAGATGCATATTCTCATTATCGGCGCAGCAGGAATGGTCGGTCGCAAGCTTGCGGATCGGCTCGCGAAAGACGGTCATCTCGGTGGCAAGGAAATCACCAAAGCCACGTTGCATGACGTGGTCGAGCCTTCCGCCCCCGCGGGTGCAAAATTTTCATCGACGGTGCTTGCGTCTGATTTCTCGCTTCCCGGCGAGGCGGCAAAGCTGATTGCCGGGCGTCCCGATGTGATCTTCCATCTCGCCGCGATTGTATCGGGCGAGGCGGAGCAGAATTTCGATCTCGGCTACCGCATCAATCTGCACGGCACGATGGAGCTGTTTGCGGCAATCCGGGCGATTGGAGACGGGTATCGCCCGCGCGTCGTGTTCACTTCGTCTATTGCTGTCTATGGCGCGCCGTTCCCGGATGCTATTGGCGACGAATTCTTCACCACGCCGCTGACCTCCTACGGCACGCAAAAGGCAATCGGCGAATTGCTGCTGTCGGATTATTCGCGCAAAGGGTTTTTCGACGGAATCGGCATTCGCCTGCCGACGATTTGCGTGCGTCCGGGCAAGCCGAACAAGGCGGCGTCGGGCTTCTTCTCGAATATTATCCGCGAGCCGCTTGCGGGCCACGAGGCCGTTCTGCCGGTTTCCGAAAGCGTTCGGCATTGGCATGCCAGCCCGCGCTCGGCGGTGGGCTTTCTGGTTCATGCTGCGACGCTGGATCTCAACCTCGTCGGCCCGCGCCGCAACCTTGCCATGCCCGGCCTTTCAGTGACGGTCGGCGAGCAGATCGAGGCGCTGCGGAAGATCGCGGGCGAAAAGGTTGTTGCCCGTATCCGCCGCGAGCCAGATCCTGCGATCATCAAGATCGTCGATGGTTGGGCTACACGGCTGGAGCCGAAGCGCGCGACGGCGCTCGGGTTCAAAGCCGAAAGCACATTCGAGGAAATCATCCGCGTCCATCTCGAAGATGAATTGGGCGGAAAAATCGCCTGATCCGGCGAGGAATACTTTGCGGGTAGCGAGGCGGATTTTGATGAGGACCTCTCTGATCAAAAAGTCCGCAACCGCTACCCGTTGTTTTACCAACCTTTGAAGGGTGTCTCGGCGACGGGGCTCACCGGGCTTTTGCCCGCGATGAACGCCTTGATGTTGTCGACAACACGCTGGCCCATCAAATTGCGCGTGTGATGCGATGCGGAGCCGACATGCGGGAGCAGCACGATATTGTCCATCGCAATGAGTTCGGCGGGGACATTCGGCTCGTCATCAAACACATCGAGGCCTGCGGAAAAAATCTTCTTGTCGCGTAGCGCCCTGATCAGGGCCTGCTCGTCCACAACGCTGCCGCGGCCAATATTGATCAGCACGCCCGTTGGGCCGAGTGCTTCGAGGATCTCCGCATTGATGATGTGATGGGTGGCGGCGCCGCCGGGTGCCACGCTCATCAGAATGTCGACGTCCTGCGCCATGCCCTTCAGCGTCGGATAATAGGTGTAGGGCACGTCTTTTTGCTCGGTGCGGGTGTGATAAACGATTGTCAGGCCGAATGCCTCGCATCGCGTCGCGATGGCCTTGCCGATGCGGCCCAGCGCGAGAATACCGATCTTTTTGCCGCGCAACGTGTTGTGTGTGAGCGGATAGGCGCCTTCGGAAACCCATTTTCCTGCGCGCAAATAACGTTCGGATTGCGAGAGTTCCCGCATTGTCATGATGAGAAGGCCGAGTGCTGTGTCGGCGACTTCCTCGGTGAGCACGTCGGGCGTGTTGGTTACAATGATGCCGTGCTGCCCGGCCCATTTCGCGTCGACCGTGTCATAGCCGACGCCAAAATTGGCGACTATTTTCAGGTTCGGGAACTGCGACATATACGCACCGTCGACTTTGATATGTCCCCCCGTCGCAATCGCCTGGAACTTTGCCGCGTTCGCCCTCAGATACGCGTCCGGATCATCCTTTTCCCAGAGGCAATGCAGGGTCGAGGAGGCACGAAGCCCCTCAATGATCATTGGCATCATTGGCTTTGGTGCAAGAACATCGACAGACATTTACACATTTCTCCTCAAATCGGATGGTCGGAAGCATCATCAAAATCACGGATCCGGCGCAAATGCTATGAACGTTTCTTGATTTTCATGCAACGCATGCGATGATCAACATTCGAATTTTAATCCGCTGCCGTTCCGGTGGTGATCGGAGGTAAAGTGCGTTCTATTGGTTTTGTGGGTCTCGGCGCCATGGGGATGCCGATGGCGGAGAATCTCCTCAAGAAACAATTTGCGGTTTGCGGCTTCGATGTCCGCGCCTCGGCGATGCAGGCGCTCGAAGCGCTGGGCGGCACGAGCGCGCCCGATGCGGCCGGTGCCGCACGCAATGCCGATGCGCTCATCCTGATGGTCGTGAATGCGGCGCAGGCGGAAGCTGTCCTATTCGATGCGGGCGCGCTCGACGCCATGGCAAAGGATGGGATCGTTATTCTGATGGCAACGTGCGCACCTTCAGCGGTTCGCGCGATTGCCGCACGCGTCGAGGCGACCGGGCGATCTTTGGTGGATGCGCCGGTCTCGGGCGGCATTGGCGGGGCCAAGGGCGGCACGTTGACCATTATGGCGTCGGGTGCCGAGGCTGTTTTTGCCCGCGCCAAGCCTGCGCTCTCCGCTCTTGGCGACAAGCTGTTTCATGTCGGGCCGGAGCCCGGGCAGGGTGCGGCGGTGAAAACCGTCAACCAATTGCTGTGCGGTGTGCATATTGCCGTGGCGGCAGAGGCGTTTGCTTTGGCCGAGAAGGCGGGTATTGACGGCAAGCTTGCGCTGGAAATTCTCGGCGGGTCGGCGGCAGGAAGCTGGATGCTGAACAATCGCGGGCCGCGCATGTTCGAGGATGAGCCGATGGTCGCCAGTGCGGTTGATATTTTTGTGAAAGATCTCGGCATTGTGGCAGATGCTGGCCGGGCGTCAAAAACGCCGTTGCCGATTGCGGCTGCGGCGCTGCAGATGTTTTTGACGGCATCGGCTATGGGGCTTGGTGCAAAGGATGACAGCCAGGTCATTGAAGCTTACCGGCACATGGCCGGATTGAAAAAATCGTAACGGGAGAGAACGGGAATGACGCAGGAAACAATCGGCTTTATCGGCGTGGGCTTTATGGGCCATGGCATGGCCAAAAACATTGTCGAAAAAGGTTATCCGCTGACAGTGATGGGACATCGCAACCGGACGCCGGTCGAGGATCTGATCACGCGCGGTGCGAAAGAGGCAAAAAGCGTCAAGGACCTCGCCAAGGCTTCGACCATCGTGTTCCTGTGCGTGACAGGCTCGAAGGAAGTGGAAGCCTTGCTGCGCGGACCGGACGGGCTTGTCGCCAATCTGCCGAAGGGCGCGCTGATTGTCGATTGCTCGACTTCCGATCCGACATCGACCATGGCGCTGTTCAAGGAATGCGATGCGCACGGTATCACGCTGGTTGATGCGCCTTTGGGCCGGACGCCGAAAGAGGCTTGGGAAGGCACGCTTGATACGATGGTCGGCGCGACCGATGCCGTGTTCGAGCGGTTGAAGCCGGTTCTCGCGACATGGTCGGGACGTGCGGTTCACATTGGCGGGCCGGGCGACGGGCACAAGATGAAGCTCGTCAACAACTTCCTCTCGCTCGGCTATGCCGCGCTCTATTCCGAAGCGCTGGTGCTGGCGCAAAAGGTCGGCATCACGCCGGACCGGTTCGACAGCGTCATCCGTGGCGGGCGTATGGATTGCGGCTTCTACCAGACTTTCATGAAATACACGCTGGAGCGTGATCGCGACGCGCACAAATTCTCGTTGGCGAATGCCTATAAGGATATGCGTTATCTCGAATCAATGGCCGATGATGCCGGCATTTCGAACCCGCTCGGCAATGCGGTGAAGAATATCTATGCCGTGGCGATCAATACCGGCCACGCGAACGACTTTGTCCCGATGATCGGGGATGTCGTGGCGGAACTGAACGGCACGTCGCTCGCAAAGAAATAAACCGTGATCAGGCAGCCGGTTCGAGGGGAATCGGCTGCCGACTGCGCTCACGGGATAAGAGATAGAGGCCGGAACCTATGACAATGACGCCCCCGCCAAGCGTAAACACATCCGGTACATCGCCGAAAACGACATAGCCGAGAATGACCATCCAGATCAGCTGCGTGTAGCCGAAGGGCGAGAGTACGTTGGCCGGGGCATAGCGATGCGCGCTGATCAGCATATAGTGCCCGATCGCCGCAAAAGCACCCATGGCAACCATCAATCCAAGGACCAGCAGGTCAGGCGGATTTTTCCAGATGAACGGCATCACAAGGCTGAGCAGACCTGCGCCGACCAATCCTGAATAGACAAGCGTTGTTTCCGTAGAATCATGCGCGGCAAGGTGCCGGGTCATGATCGCGAACAAGGCATAGCAGGTGACGCCGATAATCGAGAGGAAGGCAACGGGGTGGATGCCGCCAAAGCCGGGCCGCGCCACGAGAAGAACGCCACAAAAGCCGACACCAATCGCGATCATGCGATCCCGGCTGATATTTTCTCCCAGCAACGGGCCGGATAAAAACGTGACAATCAGCGGGGCTGCGAAGGCAATCGCGGTCGTTTGCGAGAGTTGCAGATAGTTCAAAGCGATGAAATTGAACATGGTCGAGGCGAAGAGCAGGAACGAGCGCACCAGTTGCAACATCGGGCGCTTGGTCTTCAAGACACCCGGTTTCGACTTCGGATTGATAAACATCAGCACGAACATGACGCTGAACACGTAGCGCGACCAAACCGTCTGCGATGTCGGAATAGAATGGTTCAGCCATTTGGCCGTTGTATCGAGCATGGAGAAGAAAAAGAACGCCAGTGCCATGAGCGCAATGCCGATGAGGCGTTGGCGGCTCAAGAGAGCATGGGCAGTCTGCATCTTCTGATCTTCCATGCGGCGAGCGGTCCTGATCAATTCGCAATTCTTGTCTTTTAGCGTAATCGTATGGGTTGTGCGACCCGTCTGAAAGCGTGTCCACCGAGCATCATTTGCACGACTTTCGCCAATCCGGCTCTAGCCGTCACTGCCATCATCCCGCTTGCGTCATACCCCCATCTCGGGTTTTCTGAGTGTCGACAAATAAGGAGGCCTTCATGGCAGAACACTATCCCCGCGACATGCGCGGCTATGGCCGCCACACGCCGGATCCGCAATGGCCGGGCGCAGCGAATATCTGCGTACAATTCGTCGTCAATTACGAGGAAGGCGGCGAGAACAATATCCTGCATGGCGATGCGGCATCCGAGGCCTTCTTGTCCGAGATCGTCGGCGCGGCACAATGGCCGGGCCAGCGCCACTGGAACATGGAGTCAATTTACGAATATGGCGCGCGTGCCGGTTTCTGGCGGCTCTGGCGCATGTTCACCAAGCGCAACATGCCGGTGACTGTTTACGGCGTGACGTCCGCCATGGCGCGCAGTCCGGATCAGCTTAAGGCGATGCAGGAGGCCGATTGGGAAATCGCCTCGCATGGGCTGAAATGGGTCGAGCACAAGGATATGCCCATCGAGGAGGAGCGCCGCCAGATTGCCGAAGCCATCCGCCTGCATACCGAACTGACGGGAGAACGCCCGCTCGGCTGGTATACGGGCCGGTGTTCGATGAACACGCAGGCCTTGGTCATGGAGGAGGGCGGGTTTCTCTACTCGTCCGACACCTATGCCGATGATCTGCCCTATTGGGTGACAGGTCCGAAGGGGCCGCATCTGATTATTCCCTACACGCTGGATGCTAACGATATGCGGTTTGCAACGCCGCAGGGGTTCAATACGGGCGATCATTTCTTCGAGTATTTGAAGGATAGTTTCGACATGCTGTACCGCGAGGGCGCAGAGGGCGCGCCGAAAATGATGAATATCGGCCTGCATTGCCGCCTCGTCGGGCGGCCGGGCAGGGCTTTGGCCTTGGAGAAGTTTCTCGATTACGTCCAAAGCCACGACAAAGTCTGGGTAGCCAAGCGCGTGGAGATCGCGCGGCATTGGCGCAAGGTGCATCCGGCGGGGTGAAGTGCGCTCTCGGCAGAAGGTAACCCGAGTTTTACAACGATGACGAAAGTTGCCGATGCTTTGGGATTGAAGGTGATGTTTGTGCCCAAAGTGACAGACGTCTCGTTAGAATAATGCGTCAGCCTGAAACATTGAAATAAACGCTCAAAATCAGCCTCTTACGCAGCTATTTTGCGCAGCGGACTGTCACAAAAATTATGACAAAAAAAATGCTTGCAATAGGGGGGTAATGCTCCTATTTCCACACCTGCCCAATTTCGCACGTGCCTGTTGTCGTGTGCTGGTTGGTGGGCATTCGGACAAGAGGCCGGACAGCCGCCCGGGACCGTCATTCTTCTAGACGGAACCGATAATCAACCAGCAGCCGGAGGCGAAACCGGCGCACCTCGTTCTCCCCGAGGGACGCGACTTAAAGCAACGACGGAGCGGGCTTTTTTGGTCTCTCTCTGCCCTCCAAAGGCAGAGAACCCGAAGAGGCTTGTCCATCTTGCCAGCAGTGCGGCGGGGAACTCCCTTCCAATCCACGGCAGTACACGCGACTGATCGCAGCCTGTCCGTCGTCTCCACAGCGACGGGTCGGAATGCGTTTTTGTCGACCATTGGAACCTGAAGTCATCGGCTTCAAGCAAGGGGAGGTCGTGCCATGACCGCACGTATCCATGAATTTCTGCGCCACCGACGAGAGGAAGGTCCCTGCGTCGTTGTTGATCTCGAGGTTGTTCGCGATAATTACACCGCCTTTGCCCGGTCTATGCCGGATACACGCGTTTTTTATGCGGTAAAGGCCAATCCTGACCCGGCCATTCTGAGCCTCTTGGCCTCGCTTGGCTCCTGCTTCGATACGGCCTCTGTGGCCGAGGTCGAGATGGCATTGGCGGCCGGTGCCGAGCCTGATCGTATTTCCTTCGGGAACACGATCAAGAAAGAGCGTGATATTGCCCGTGCCTTCGAGCGCGGCGTTCGCCTCTTTGCGGTTGATTGCACGGCAGAAGTCGAGAAGATCGCCCGCGCTGCCCCGGGCGCACAGGTATTCTGCCGGATACTCTGCGATGGTGCCGGTGCCGAATGGCCGCTCTCGCGCAAATTCGGTTGCGCGCCCGAAATGGCGACCGATGTTCTCGATCATGCGCATCGCCTCGGCCTCGAAGCCTATGGCGTCTCGTTCCATGTCGGCTCGCAGCAGCGCAATGTCGAAGCATGGGATCAGGCCTTGGCCTCGGCCTCGGCGATTTTCCGCGATTGCCAAGAGCGGGGCTTTACCCTGTCGATGGTCAATCTGGGCGGCGGCTTTCCTGCCCGCTATCTCAAGCCGATTCCGGGCGTCGAGAGCTATGGCGAGGCGATCCTTCGCGGGCTCGTCAAGCATTTCGGCAACCAGCTTCCGGAAACCATTATCGAGCCGGGCCGTGGTCTTGTCGGCGATGCCGGCATCATCGAGGCGGAGGTCGTTTTGATCTCGAAGAAGTCCGATGATGACGATGTGCGCTGGGTCTATCTCGATATCGGCAAATTTGGCGGGCTTGCCGAAACGATGGAGGAGGCCATCCGCTATCCGATCCGGACGCCGCGCGATGGCAGTGCCATGGCACCCTGCGTGCTGGCGGGGCCGACATGTGACTCCGCCGATGTGCTCTACGAAAAGACGCCCTATCTTCTGCCCATAAGCCTCGAAATCGGTGACAGGGTTCTGATCGAAGGAACAGGCGCCTACACAACCACCTATGCAACCGTTGCGTTCAACGGATTTCCGCCGCTCCGGTCCTATGTGATCTGAGCGAAAGCTCATCGCCCAAATCAAGGTTCCGGCGCAAGCCGGGACCTTTGACGCTCGATCAACCACGGATCCTCATCCGCCGAACTTGACGCAGCGTCCTGAACCATGTTTGTGCTGCCCCGTCGGGCAGTTTTGCCCTGTAAACCCGGAGGGAAACCCAATCTTGAACCAACACACGATCCACGCCACCATTAGCGGCCCCATTGTCATGATCGGCTTCGGCTCGATCGGCCGCGGCACATTACCCCTGATCGAACGCCATTTTAAGTTTGACCGTTCGCGTTTCGTCGTGATCGATCCTTCCGACGAGGATCGTGGTCTGCTTGACGAGCGCGGTATTCGTTTTATCCAGCAGGGCGTTACACGTGAAAATTACCGCGATTTGCTGGCTCCGTTGCTGACAGCAGGCGGTGGTCAAGGGTTCTGTGTCAATCTTTCGGTTGATACGTCATCGCTGGCGATCATGGAACTCTGCCGTGAAATCGGCGCGCTCTATATTGATACGGTGGTCGAGCCATGGATCGGCTTTTACTTCGATAAAACAAAAGGCCCCGGCGACCGCGCCAATTATGCGCTGCGCGAGACGGTTCTTGAAGCCCGCCGGAAAAGCCCGGGCGGCCCAACGGCTGTTTCCTGCTGCGGCGCAAATCCGGGCATGGTGTCATGGTTCGTCAAGCAGGCCCTGCTTGATCTGAAGCGTGATCTGAAAATGGAGGGTGCGGAGCCTTCCTCGCGCGATGAATGGGCCGCCTTGGCGCATCGTCTCGGCGTGAAGGGTATTCATATCGCCGAACGCGATACGCAACGTGCAAACACCCCGAAGCCGGCCGATATGTTCGTCAACACCTGGTCGGTCGAGGGTTTCGTGTCCGAAGGCCTGCAACCCGCAGAACTCGGTTGGGGCACGCATGAAAAATGGGTGCCTGCAAATGCCCGCACGCATGAGACGGGCTGTCAGGCCGCGATCTATCTGATGCAGCCGGGTGCCAATACGCGCGTCCGGACATGGACGCCCACGGCAGAGGCGCATTACGGGTTTCTCGTCACCCATAACGAGTCGATTTCCATCGCCGATTACTTCACGGTTCATGGGTCGGACGGCAAAGCAGTCTATCGCCCCACCTGCCATTATGCCTATCATCCCTGCGATGATGCCGTGCTGTCCTTGCATGAAATGTTCGGCAAGGAAGGCGAGCGGCAGGCGGACTGGAAAATTCTCGACGAGAAGGAAATCGTCGACGGGCGTGACGAGCTTGGCGTTCTGCTCTATGGCCACGCGAAAAACGCCTATTGGTTCGGCTCGCGCCTCTCGATTGAAGAGACGCGGAAACTCGCTCCCTATCAGAACGCGACGGGAATGCAGGTCACCTCCGCCGTGCTTTCCGGCATGGTCTGGGCGCTTGAAAATCCTGAAGCGGGAATTGTCGAGGCCGACGATCTCGATTTCCGCCGGTGTCTCGAAGTCCAGCGGCCCTATCTCGGGCCGGTTGAAGGCCATTATACCGACTGGACGCCATTGCATAACCGTCCTGGCCTGTTTCCCGAGGATATTGATAAATCCGATCCATGGCAGTTCCGGAACGTGCTGGTTCGCTGATCCGGAGCTTCAGGACTGTATGTCTTGAATTTATACGTACCCTGAATTAAGCTGGCTAAGCTAGCTTAATTCAGGGGGGTTATCATGCATGAATTCAGCACCTTTGACGCGAAGAACAAATTCAGCGCGCTCCTCGATCTCGTCGAGAAGGGCGAGGAAGTGGTTGTTACACGCCACGGCAAGCGCATTGCCCGGTTGGTGCCGGAAAAGGAGACACAACCTCTCCCCACACAAGAAGACGCCAAACGCGCGGTCGACGGATTTCGTCAGCTCGCAAAGAACGTCAGGCTTGATGGACTCTCGATCAAGGAATTGATCGAGGAGGGGCGCCGTTGAGTATCGTTCTCGATGCGTCAATGACGCTGGCATGGCTCTTCGAGGATGAGCAGACAGATCAGGTGCTTGCCACAATCAATCATGTCTATATGGGCGGCGCCAGTGTTCCGCCGCTATGGCGCTACGAAGTTGCAAATGGTCTGCAAATGGCGATCCGGCGTCAGAGAATAACGCCGGATTATCGCACGAGGTGCCTCGACAAGATCGACGAACTGCCGATCACGATTGATCCGGATGGCTTGAGTGAAATCTGGTCCACCACCATCAAACTCGCCGATCTCTATCGTCTCACCGTTTATGCTGCCGCCTATCTCGAACTCGCGCAGCGCCGCCGTCTGCCCTTGGCGACATTGGATGCAGCACTTTCAAAAGCTGCGCGCGAATCCGGCGTCGATCTGTTCTTCTGATCAAGGAAGTGTGAGCAGGCCCGCAGCACCCTCTTCTGTGCCGAACAGGAGCCGCTTTCCGGTGCCGTCCCACGCAAGCGCGCTGATCCGTCCCTCGTCTTTCACAGCGTGACGCACGAGCAATTCGGCTCCGTCCGTCAGGCGGCACAGCAGAATGCAACTATCCTCGTATCCAATCGCCAAAATCATCGCTTTGGGGTGAAAAGCCACCTGGCTGACCTTGGAATGACGCACGCCGCATTCGCGCGGTGCCTTGCCCATCGGCCCGTCCTTGTCCTTGAAAGGCCAGATAATGGCAGCATCCGCCCCCGAAGTCGCAAGCCAGAGCCCGTCACTCGACCATGAGAAGGATTTTGTCTTGGACGGATAGCCCGACATTCGCATGTCTTTCGCGTCCGGCAAACGCCAGCCATGCAACATATTGTCCTGCATGGAGGTGACGACAAAGCGCCCGTCCGGCGAGGCGGTAATCGCCAGATGCGAGCCTTTCCATGCGAGCACTTCCGGCGCTGAATTGAGGTTCGGAAACCAGAGGCTCGCGCCATTATAATGGCTAATCGCGAGGCGATATCCCTTCGGCATGAAGGCGAGGCCCTGCGGCGTTGACGGTGCCGTCCAATTTTTCACCTGCCCCTTGCCATCCCGCACGCTGACTTTTTTGCCGGTCGACCAGGCAAGTGAACCGCCCGCACCCGCGGCAATCGCATCAATCCAACCGCCTTGGTTCGTGGCGACGGGATCGATCACACCATCGGCGGAGACACGCATTACACAGCCATCATCGCCGCCCGTGATCAGACCCTGCGCGTCGCTCGCAGCGACCAGAATGCCCTTCGCGCCATGCGGTTGAAGGCGATGATTCTTCTCGACAAGGAGCACAGTCCCGTCGGCGAGCGCGAGCATCGCTTGATTGGCGGGAAAGGCCGCTGCCAGCACATGTGCGCCGGCGGCAATCGGGGTCACGCTTTCGGTGAGCGAGGCGGGGGCGGTCGTATTCATGCTGCGCGGCAGGCCTCGACAGCCTTTTCAATCGCCGCACGGTTCAATCCGCGACCGATAAAGACCATTTTCGATTGGCGTTTCTCGCCGGGTTTCCAGTCGCTTTGTACATCTCCATCCAGCAGCATGTGGACGCCCTGAAATACGAAACGCTTCGGCTCGTCCTTGAACGAGAGAATGCCCTTGCAGCGCAGGATCGTTGCGCCCTCTTTCTGCGTGAATTCCGTTAGCCATGGCATGAACGCATCGGGGTCGAGATCATTCGGCACGGTAATCGCGACCGACTGGATATCATCGCTATGGTGATGATGGATATCTTCCAGAAATTCTGGCTCGATTTCCAGAATCCGGTCGAGATCAAACGCATTCCGGCCGAGTACGGCTTCCAGAGGCACAGCAGAGCGCGTCGTCCGGTGCAGCGTCGCATAAGCGTTGATCGCGCGGATTTGCGCTTCGACGGTCGCGAGTTCGCTCTCGCTCACAAGGTCAATCTTGTTCAGAATGATCACATCGGCAAAGGCAATCTGGTTTTTGGCCTCGGGCGCGTCTTTCAGGCGGTCACTCAGCCATTTGGCGTCGACCACGGTAACGACGGCATCAAGCCGGGCCCGCGCCGAAACCTCTTCATCCACAAAAAATGTCTGCGCCACGGGTGCAGGGTCGGCAAGGCCGGTCGTTTCGACGATAATCGCGTCGAACGTGCCCTTCCGCTTCATCAATCCTTCGATAATCCGGATCAAATCGCCGCGGACGGTGCAGCAAATGCAGCCATTGTTCATTTCGAACACTTCTTCATCCGCCCCGACAACGAGATCATTGTCGATCCCGACCTCGCCAAATTCATTGACGATCACGGCGAATTTCATGCCGTGCGGCTCGGTCAGAATGCGGTTCAGCAGCGTTGTCTTGCCCGCGCCGAGATAGCCGGTGAGCACGGTGACGGGGATCTTATCGGACATTTGCATCTCCAGAAACAAACTCGGGCGGCTACGATACAGATAGTGTCTCGTAGCCGTGACGGTCTAGGGCAAAAGCGCCTTTTTCATCTCTCTTATATTGTTCTCCATCATCGCGATGTAAGACCCCGCAAGCCCATCCGGCGCGGAAAGTGCATCGGAATAGAGTTTTCCACCGATCTCGATATCTGTCTCCCGTGAAATCTGCTCGATCAGGCGAGGGTCGGTCACATTTTCCAGAAACATGGCCGGGATTTTCTCGGCCTTGATCTGCCGGATAATCTTCGCGACATCCTTGGCGGATGCCTCGGTTTCTGTTGAAACACCCTGCGGCGCGATCATTGTCATGCCATAGGCCTTTGCGAAATAGCCGAAGGCGTCATGCGATGTGATGAGTTTCCGGCGCTCCACAGGGATGGCAGCGATGCTGGCTTTGATCTCGGCATCAAGCGCATCAAGTTTGGCTTGATAGGCGGCTTCCCGCCGCGCGTAATCATCTGCGCCCTCGGGATCAATCTTCGCCAAGGCCGCGGCAATCGTCGCGGCGTAGCGTTTCACATTGCCGACATCCTGCCACGCATGCGGATCAAGTCCGCCATGGCCGTGATCATCTTTGGACTTGATCGGGTTGATCCCTTTTGATGCGACCACCACCATCGGCTTGCGACCCGAGGCTTTGATCAGACGGTCAATCCAGCCCTCGAAACCCAGCCCGTTCGTGACAACAAGTTTCGCTTCGGCGACCCGTTTGGCATCCTGCGGGGCAGGTTGAAACACATGCGCATCGGCATTTGCGCCCACGAGCGTGGAAACAGTCACGCGCTCGCCGCCAATTTCCTGAACGATATCACCCAGAATGGAGAAACTGGCGACAACAGGCACCTTGTCGTCCGCATACGCCGCTGAACCAAGCATCACACTCAATACTAATGTTATAACATTGCAAAATCGAAACATCATACAGCTCCTTTGGACGAAAGTTAGGCTTCGAGATGGCGGCGGGGCAAAGCGGGCCAGAGCAGTCCGTTTCGTGCGCCAAGAATAATGGATAGAATATAGAGCGACCCGGCAGCGAGAATGATCGTCGGGCCGGTCGGCAGGCCGGCATGGTACGAGACCAGAATGCCCGCGGCGCTCGACACGATCCCGATCAGCGTTGCGACCCCGATCATGCCGCCGACATTTTCAGTCCAGAACCGGGCCGCAATCGCAGGCAGCATGATGAGTCCCACGGCGAGCAATGTCCCGAGCGCGTGAAATCCGGCCACGAGGTTCAGCACCACAACCACCAGAAAACCGAGATGAACCAGCGCGCCGCTCTTGCTCACGGAACGCAAATAGCCCGGATCAACGCATTCGAGCACCAGCGGACGATAGATCAGTGCGAGGAAAACGAGCGTCACCGTCGCACTTCCCGCGAGCAGAATAAGTGTCGGATCATCGAGCGCCAGCACGGAGCCAAAGAGCACATGCAGCAGATCAACATTCGATCCCTTGAGCGAGACGATTGTTACGCCGCCCGCCAGTGACAGCAGATAGAATGACGCCAGCGAAGCATCTTCTTTCAAAACCGTCACCCGTGTGACGAAGCCCGCGAGCAGCGCCACGACAAACCCGGCGATCAACCCGCCCATCGTCATGAAGCCAAGGCTCAGCCCTGCAAACAGGTAACCGATGGCAGCGCCCGGCAAAATGGCATGCGCCATCGCGTCACCCACAAGGCTCATCCGGCGAAGCATCAGAAACACGCCAATCGGCCCGGCACCAAGCGAGAGCGCCAGCGCGCCGACAAGGGCGCGCCGCATGAAGTCGAATTCGACAAAGGGAGCGATCAGGAAATCATACATCATGTCAGGCAATGATCATGCAGCCCGCGTGCATTCATGCGCATCAGGGGAATGCGCCTCGATCATGCGGCGGGCGATCAGGAGATTTTCAGGTGTCAATACATCCTGCGTCGGGCCCCAAGCCACAGGCCCGCGAGCAATCAGCAAAGCCTCGGGGAAAACCTCTTTCACAATCGTCATGTCATGCAGCACAGCGATCACGGTCCGTTTTTCCGTATGCCAACGCTGAACGAGATCGAGAAGATCGCGTGCCGTTTTGGAGTCAATCGCCGTAAACGGCTCATCGAGCAGAATAACGGGAGCATCCTGCAAGAGAAGCCGCGCAAATAGCGCGCGCTGCATCTGCCCGCCCGACAAGGTCGACAAGGCCCGATCTTCGAACCCTTCGAGGCCGACGGCTGAAATCGCATCCGCAATCCGGTGACGGTCCGCTTTGCTGATGCCGCCCAACACGCCCGTCCGACGCCAAAGCCCCATCGCGACGAGATCCTCCACTGCAATCGGAAAGCTCTGATCAATGGCGGCAGCTTGCGGCAAATAGGCGATACGAGCCTTTTCTCCGAGAGAAATCTGGCCGTCAAGCGGGCGCAGCGCACCGACAATTCCCTTGAGAAGCGTCGATTTGCCTGCTCCGTTGGGGCCAACCACCGCTGTCAGACTGCCTGCGGCAAAGGCCCCCGATAAATGATGCACGGCGGGTCGCCGGTCATAGCCGAGCGTCACATTGGTAAACTGGATCGCAGAGCCTGATATCTCGTTCACAACAATACTCCGAATACGGCAGCCCATAGCAGCGCCAAAATCACCGCGGCTCCGGCAAGGCGTCCTGCAGCCGACATGCGGAGCAGTGACACGCCGGAACTATGTCGTGGATGATGGTGGTGGTGCGCGTGCGACATCGAAATCCCAAATGGTGAATTCGATTTTCGATATCACGGGAAAAAGTGGCGGTAAAGAAAATTGTTACATTATAACATTTCATCCACGACGATCCACAAGGAACGTCCGGGTATCAATCCCTCAGTTCCGGATCGGCTCCGTCTTGATCGCCCGCTGCATGAAAATCATGAGCGCATAGAGGCTCAATGCCCCGAATGCTGTCATCAGGATCGCGGCAATCGTTCCGTTCAGCCCGAAATAGCCAGCAATCGCCCACCCAGCCGCCAAAGACACGCCGATCAGCTCCGTGCCCACCAGAATGGCAAGGCTGATCATTGTGATCAGGTTTGTCTTGTTGATTGAGCCGGATTTTGCCATCTCGTCATCCTCTGAATTCTGTCTTTCCGAGTAGCCTGCGCATCGCTTAATTGCAAGACCCGTCAGGCATCGCATCCCCAATTCCAGAAGTCGATTCCCTCTTTGCGATAGGCATTGGCGAGCACCATCCGGTGCACTTCCGTCGCGCCATCGACGAGGCGTGCCTGCCGTGCATAGCGGTAGATCCATTCGAGGATCGTATCTTTCGAGTAACCACGCGCGCCGTTGATCTGGATCGCCATATCCGCCGCCTTGTGCAGCGTATCGGCAACATGAACCTTCGCCATGGAAATCTCTTTCCGCGCAAAATCCCCCTGGTCGAGCTTCCACGCGGCCTGCATCACCAGCAATCGCCCGATGGCGATATCATGCGCTGTCTCGCCAAGTTTCAGCTGGATCGACTCGCGATCAATCAGGCGCATACCGAAGCCTTCGCGGTGTTCGGCATAGTCCGCCGCAATCGCCATGCAACGCTTCGCCAGACCGAGCCAGCGCATGCAATGCGTCAGACGGGCAGGGCCAAGCCTGATCTGCGTCACCTTGAGGCCGTCGCCCACCTGCATCAGCACATTGTCATCCGACACTTCGAGCCCGTCAAAGGCAATCTCGCAGTGCCCGCCATGTTCTTCCGGTCCCATGATCGGAATACGCCGTACAATGTGCCAGCCCGGCTGATCCCGATCAAACAGAAACGCCGTCAGCCCTTTTCGCGCATCGTCGGAGGTGCGGGCGATCAGAATGAAATGCTTCGCTTCCGCCGCACCCGTAATATACCATTTGCGCCCATGGATCGACCATCCGCCCGCCTTCCGCTCCGCCCGTGTCTGGATCATCGCCGGGTCGGATCCGCCGCCCGGCGCCGGCTCCGTCATGGCGAAGGAAGAGCGGACCTCGCCATCGACAATCGGCTTCAACCAGCGTTGCTTCTGTGCCTCGGTGCCGACGCGGGCCAGAATACTCATATTCCCGTCATCGGGAGCCGCGCAATTCATCGCCACCGGCCCGAACAGGCCGTAATTGGCTTCCTCGTAAAAAGCGGCGCGACCCACAATGGAAAGCCCCATGCCGCCCCACGCCACCGGCGCCTGCGGCGCCCATAATCCCGCCTGTTTGGCATGCGCTCGGAGCGTCTCGAGCCTGTCCAGCCTGATATTCTCATGCGCGTCGAAATTCGCCGGATCAGCTTCGAGCGGAATGGCATGGTCGTGCACAAAAGCACGCACTCGGAGCCTTAAGGCATCAAGATCGGGCGGGAGCGAAAAATCCATTCTGAAACCTTTATCGAGACTGCTAAGCCGCTATCTTGGTGGTTTGAGCGAAAAGGTCAAATGAAGGCGGTTTGCTGCTCGCGTGTCTTTGCCTCAGCCAAGCCCTTTGCCGTCATGCACCAATGTGCCAATCAGGAGACTGATCCCGATCATGGCGAGAAAGGCTGCCGCCAGCACTTCCAGAACACGCGCCGTTGTGAGCGCCCCTCGACTGTCGATCCGTCCCGCCAGCCGTGTCGCCGTGCGCTTGGCGAGAATGGCTAACGCTGCGAGCCCGCCCGTCGTCAACGCCGTTCCGAGTGCCATGACCAAAGCAGCCAGAACCCCGATGCCCAGCACGTTTTGTGACAAGGCGAAAACCAGCACGATAATCGCTCCCGAGCACGGCCTGATCCCCGCCGCCAACACCGCCGCAACGGCCCCTTTGAGTCCTGATCCTTCAACCGCAACGGGCGCATGATGATGGGTGCAGGCCTCGCCCTCGTGATGGTGATGATCATGCCCGTGGTGGTCGTGTGTGTGGTGAGGCCCCGAGGCAGAGCCGAGTGCCGCGAGACTGCCCGATTTCTGCCAGAGCAGCACAAGACCGACCACGCCAATGGCTGCAAATGACAACGCCTCGATGAGGGTGGCGACCTCGCCCATGCGCGCTGCCGTCGCATTCAGCAAAATGGACAGCACGCCAACCAATGCAATCGCAACGATAGCCTGCAGCAATGCCGCGGCAAGCGCCATCAGCACGGCGCGCGTGACAGCCTGATCGCGCGCCATGCCATAGGCGGCGATCACCGCTTTGCCATGTCCCGGACCCGCCGCGTGAAACACGCCATAGCCGAAACTGAGCGCAAGCAGTGTCCAGATCGCCGCCGGATCGGTCGAGAGCAGGCTGATCGCGCCAGTCATCGCCTTTGAAAACGCGCTTTGAACGGAAAGAATCGCGTTTGACAGACGATCCATTCCGCCACCACCTTCTTTCATGCCGACGCCGAACGGACTTTTCGGCATGGCCTGCCCGCCATCGCCCATTCCGAGCAGACTGCCGATGAGGCCACCTGCTGCCAGCATGATCAGCAACGCGGCAAGCGCGATGATCACCGTTCGCAGAAGCTGGCGTCTGGCTGGCGTCGGGTGATGCGAATGGGAGGCGGTCATCGGCTGTTCTTTCAGGGGCATGCCACGAGGACGCGGGGCGCGAATTGCGCGCCATAATCGCTTCCGGAACTCAGCGTGTTGAAAAATGTCTCGCCCATCGCCTGCAAATTTGCGGTCTCGGGCGGCTTCGGTCGGTTGACCGTCAGGCTGCATCCTGCAGGCGCGCCTGCGAGTGTTACGGGTTCGGGCTTCTCGTTGAAGGAGAACGACACGAAATAGGTCGGGTCATACATTTCGACCCAGAGCGTCCGGGCGGCTTTGATCGCGGCTGCCAGAGGAAGCGTGAAATGCAGCGTCAGATTCTTGCCGTCAAATTCAAGCCAATAGTCCTTCGGCGCGGCAAATTCCTGCTTTTTGCCATCCGCCTTCACAACCGTGAAATAATTGAACTCGATCAGCGATTCCGTATTGATTTTGGCCAGTTCCTGCAATTCCTCGCGGGATGTCGTGCCATCCTGATTGGTATCGAGGCCTTGCACCGCGAAGGCGGAATAGGCTTCATCAAACGACCATGCGTGACGCACGCCCTCGACCTGACCGTTTGGATCATAGGCAATCTCCGACGTCATCGTCACCCAGACATGCGGGTGCGCCCAAACCGGACGATTCAGCGCAGCATTGGTCATCAGAAACGCCGCAAGGAAGAAAAATGCGCGCTTGATACCGATTATTGTCCGCTTTTCCACCATTGGATTCCTGCAATCTAGCCGCTCGCCGCGCGAAGTGATTCGACGTTTTTAATCCTGATCTTGAAGCATGGCAAAAAACAGGCGGTCAGACGCGTCGCAAGTCTCAAGAATCGTCGGAATACACGCCTTCGAAAACATCCCTGAGCGCAAGATTCACCCCGATATCCGGCAACCGGATTTCCGCCTCGAGACCGGAATATTCAAGTAGCGACCAGCCAATATCACCATCCCGCATATGGACTGTTACGCACGGTGTCTCGGTGTCGCACAGAAGGATGGCTTGAATTGAACGGACAGCCTTGTATTCGTCGATCTTTCGAAAGCGGTCAAAATTCATGGTCGACGGCGACAAAACCTCGATCACAAGATAGGGCGACACGGCAACGAGCCCTTTCGGGTCCGCCTCACCGCACTGAACCGTAACATCCGGCCGCCTTATGCTTCGGCCACGGGTCACAAGCGCGATATCATCCGTCGACGGACGGCACGGCCCGCGCCGTAATTGCTGATGGAGTGTGGCAAGAAAATTCACCACGATCCGGTCATGGCGCTGCGTCGCACCTGTCATGCTTTTCAGCGGCAGGACGGGAATTCCGTCGACCAGCTCGTAATTCTTGTCCTGCAACGACTGCCAGTCGAGAAACTCGTCGATTGTCATGGGCTTTTGCGCCGTCTGTGCCATCCCGGAACTCCTGAGCGAACCAACCGGACACTAACATAAGATCAGTACCGATAAAACTTCAAGAGAGGGGATGGCATGGGCGCGGAAATCAATTAGACTGTGCTTGACCCTTCGGAAGTTGTTCTCCCTTGAGGATGAAAATTCAGATGAATGATGCCGCCTCGGCCATCAGCCTTGATGACAAATATGACCTCGACAAGTCGCGTGTCTTCATCACGGGCACGCAGGCGATTATCCGCCTTCTTCTGACCCAGCACGAGCGCGACCGCCGCGCCGGATTGAACACTGCGGGGTTTGTTTCGGGCTATCGCGGCTCCCCGCTTGGCGCGGTAGATACCCAGATTCTGCGCGCTGCCGAGCATCTCGCGCCGCGCAACATTCTGTTTCAGGCGGGCATCAACGAGGAAGTCGCGGCAACCGCATGTTGGGGCACCCAGCAGGCCGAGATGCGCGGCGAAGGGAAATATGATGGCGTCTTTTCCATCTGGTACGGCAAAGGCCCCGGCGTTGATCGCGCAGGCGATGCGCTCCGCCATGCGAACATGGCCGGAACCTCGCCGAATGGCGGCGTTCTCGCGATTATGGGCGATGATCACACGGCTGAATCCTCCACCATCGCCCATCAGTCGGAATTCGCCTTTGTCGATCTGATGATGCCGATTTTCAGCCCTGCCGGCGTTCAGGAAATCATCGATTACGGAATCTACGGCCTTGCACTCAGCCGCTATGCCGGAATCTGGTCGTCGCTGAAAGGCGTCAAAGACACGATTGAATCAACCGCCGTGATCGATGGCGCGATTGACCGCGTGTCGATTGTCAAACCCGATTTCGTCCTACCTCCGGGCGGCTTGAATATTCGCCCGCGGGATGGCTTCCTGACGATGGAAGCACGGTTGCACGAACAAAAACTACCCGCAGCTCTGGCCTTCATCCACGCCAACAGGCTGAACCGTGTTATCGTCGGTGGCGGACCAGCACCAAAGCTCGGGATTATCACCTCCGGCAAGTCCTATCTCGATGTTCGCCAGGCGCTCGACGCTCTCGGCATCGACGAAGCCCGCGCCGCCGAGATCGGATTGACGGTTTACAAAATCGGCTGCCCCTGGCCGCTGGAACCGCAGGGCCTGCGCGCCTTTGCCCGCGGACTCGATATGGTGATCATTGTCGAGGAAAAGCGTTCCCTGATCGAGACCCAGGTGCGGGAAATTCTCTACGGCATGACCAATGCCCCCGTCTGTGTCGGCAAAAAGGACGAAGACGGGAAAATCCTGTTTCCCTCCATTGCCGCCCTCGACTCCAACGACATCGCCATTGCCATCGGCGAACGCGCCTTGAAATTCTGGCCGCGGGATGAGTTGCGCACGCGGGTTGAGCGGTTGAAGGTCACGCAGAAACATCTCGCCGAAACGGTCTCAATCGCCTCCCGCACGCCGCATTTCTGCTCCGGCTGTCCGCATAATTCCTCGACCGTCGTTCCCGAAGGCATGCGCGCCTATGCGGGCATTGGCTGCCACACGCTCGCTTTGTGGATGGATCGCAGCACGGAAGGCTTCACCCAGATGGGCGGCGAAGGCGCCAATTGGGTTGGCGAAGCCCCGTTCTCGACGCGTGATCACGTCTTCCAGAATATGGGGGACGGCACCTACACCCATTCCGGCACGACCGCGATCCGTTTTGCCGTCTCGTCCGCCGCCAACATCACCTATAAAATCCTCTTCAACGATGCCGTCGCCATGACTGGCGGGCAGGGGCTCGATGGCGGCCTCACCATCGACGCGCTGGCGCGTCAATTGGCTGCCGAAGGCGTCCGCCGCATCGCGCTTGTCACCGACGAAACCGACAAATATCCCGCGGGGCTTGTCTGGCCTGAAATCCTCACTTTGCATCATCGCCGCGACATTGATGCGGTGCAACGCATGCTTGCCGATGTCAAAGGCGTGAGCGCGATGATCTATGACCAGACCTGCGCCATCGAGAAACGACGTCGCCGCAAGCGCGGTGTGATGCCCGATCCTGACAAGCGCGTCATTATCAACGAGCTGGTTTGCGAAGGCTGCGGCGATTGCAGCGTTGCGTCAAATTGCGTCTCGGTCCAGCCGGTGGAAACCGAGTTTGGCCGCAAACGCCTGATTGACCAATCCAATTGCAACAAGGATTTTTCCTGCGTCAACGGCTTCTGCCCGTCCTTCGTCACCGTGCACGGCGCGCGGGTAAAAAAGGCGAGCGTCGGCGTCGCCAGCACCGATGGCTGGGCCGATCTCCCGCCGCCTGCGCAACCGGCCCTCGATCATCCCTTCTCGATCCTCATTACCGGTGTGGGCGGTACGGGTGTTGTCACGATTGGTGCCATTCTCGGCATGGCCGCCCATCTCGACGGCAAGGCGTCCGGCATCATCGATATGGCCGGCATGGCACAAAAGGGCGGCGCTGTTGTCAGCCATGTGCGTCTTGCCGCACGTGCCGACGATATCCATGCGATCCGGATTGCGGCAGGCGAAGCCGATCTCGTGCTCGGGGCCGACACTGTCGTGACAGGCGGCAAGACGACCTTATCCGCCGTCCGCCATGGTTCCACGTCCATGATCGTCAACACAGCCGAGATCATGCCGGGCGATTTCACCCGCAATGCCGATTTCCGGCTGCCGACGGAGCGCTTGCGAAAAGCCATTCTGGACGCGGCAGGCGCCGCACAAGTCACCTTCATCAACGCCACCGGCATCGCCTCCGCTTTGCTCGGCAACGCCATCGGTGCCAATCTGTTCATGTTGGGCCTTGCCGTTCAAAAAGGCCGCGTGCCGCTCTCGCCCGAAGCCATCGAGCAGGCCATCGCGCTCAATGGCGAGGCCGTCGCCATGAACCTCTCCGCCTTCCAGTGGGGCCGCCGCGCCGCGCAGGATCAGGCGCGGGTGGAAGCGCTTGCCGCCCCCTTTCTCACCCCAACAAATGCCCGCGAAATATCGACCACCTCGGCCGAGCGAATGGCAAGGCGCTCCGAGTTCCTGAAGCAATACCAGAACCGCCGCTATGCCCGCCGCTATCTGCGCCTTGTCGAGCGCGTCATTGCCGCCGAGAAGGCGATATTGCCGCATGAAACCGCCTTGGCCGAAGCCGTCACCCGCTCCCTCTTTAAGCTCATGGCCTATAAGGACGAGTATGAAGTCGCCCGCCTCTACACGGATGGCTCCTTCATGAAACAGCTAAAAAGCCAGTTCGAGGGCAAGATGCGCCTCGAATTCCACCTCGCACCGCCATTGCGCGGTAAAAAAGATGCCAAGGGCCTGCCCGTCAAACAAAGCTACGGCCCGCGCATGATGCTCGCCTTCCGGCTGCTCGCCCCGTTCAAATTCCTGCGCGGCACGCCGCTCGATCTGTTCGGCTACACCAAGGAACGCCGCACCGAGCGCCACTTGATCCGCACCTACGAGAAGCGCCTTGGCGAACTCATCAGCGGCCTG
>Ga0209358_10000343_pt1:0-35000 | contig 41037 bp, 37 predicted proteins | sample LauGreFa1BDMLBSN_2_FD_187574 | JGI IMG/M metagenome (GOLD analysis project Ga0209358, IMG submission 187574) | Freshwater lake microbial communities from Lake Michigan, USA - Fa13.BD.MLB.SN (SPAdes) (version 2) | ecosystem: Environmental > Aquatic > Freshwater > Lake | place: Lake... | reverse complement strand
AACTGAAATAGGATATCTTACCCAAGATATCAAAATTGATACTGAAAAGAGTGTGTTTGACTTTCTAAATTTTTCAAACGAGCGGCTTAACTTTATTAGAACAAGATTAGAAGAAATAAATAGTGAACTAGTAATTCGAACAGATTATGAAAGTGATTACTATTTAGAGATGCTTAATGAATTAAGCGATTTAAATTATGAATTTCAAGTTATTGATGGATTCCAATGGGAAGAAAAAATAACTTCCACGTTATTGGGACTTGGATTTACTAACGATGATATGCAAAAGAGCCTAAATACCTTCTCGGGTGGTTGGAAAATGAGAGCAGAACTTGCAAGAATACTTGTTAATGAGCCCGATGTTATTCTATTAGATGAACCAACTAATCACTTAGATATTATTTCAATAGGTTGGTTAGAAACTTATTTACAGAAATTTGATGGTGCAGTAATCATTATTTCACACGATCGGCTTTTTCTTGACAATGTTACAAAACGCACCTTAGAAATTAGCTTAGCAAAAGTGTTTGATTTTCCTTATGCCTATTCAAAATATAAAGAAGTGAGAGCTGAAGAATTAGATCGACTTGGCCAAGCAAAGAAACAGCAAGAAAAAGAAATTAAACAAACAGAGCTACTCATAAATAAATTTCGGGCAAAAAGTAGTAAGGCTTCCTTTGCTCAGTCTCTAATTAAAAAATTAGAGAAAACAGAACGCATAGAAGTTGAGTCTGATTCAGTTGCAAAAATGAAATTGACATTCCCCTTGAGTGTTCACCCTGGAAAATGGATTTTAGAATTAGAAGGTCTTGGAAAATCATACGGTGAAAAGAAATTATTTAAAGAAATAGGAATTACTGTTGGACGTGGGGAAAAAATTGCTCTACTCGGACCAAATGGCGTTGGTAAATCAACACTCCTCAAAGCAATTATGAAAGAAATTGATTATACTGGAATTGTAGCTTACGGCCACAATGTCAATGTAACCTATTTTGCTCAGGATCAAGCTGAAAAATTAGATGTTTCAAAAACGGTGTTTGATACCGTGGATGATATTGCAAAAGGCGAAATGCGAAAAGATTTGAGGTCAATTCTCGGAACTTTTTTATTCAGTGGTGAAGATGTTGACAAGAAAGTCAGTGTTTTATCTGGTGGTGAAAGAACACGATTAGCGCTTTGTCAATTACTCTTAAGCCCCTCTAATTTTTTAATTTTGGATGAACCTACAAACCACCTTGATATTCAGAGTAAAGATGTACTAAAAAAAGCACTGCAAAGCTACCAAGGAACTTTTGTTGTTGTTTCTCACGACCGAGAATTTCTAGATGGATTAACAAATAGAATTTGGGATATTGAAAATCAAGGATTAAAGATTCATCATTTTAGTTTAAAAGAATATTTAGATTATAAAATGAATAAATCCTCTTCTACAATTAAGGTTGAGAAAAACGAGACTAAGGTGATTACAAAAGAAAAAGAAGTCGTAATCCAAAAGAAAACAGAAGCGCACAAAAAAATTGAAAAGGAACTGAAGCGTATTGAAGAAAAAATATCAACTGTTGAGCGAGAAATAGAAGAGCAAACAATTTCCATCGGACAGCTCGATTTTTCTAAGGGAGAAACACACAGCAATATACTTACATCTTTTGAACTAAAGAAAACAGCGCTCAGTATATTAATGAGTGAATGGGAAGAAAAAATGGGTGAATTATAGTTGAATAAAGAAAACACAAACAGTTTTTGTATCTTTACCTTATGAAATCACTTGCTTTTTTAATTATTTGTTTACTTCTAATTTCATCTAAGTGTAGTAAAAATAATACTAATATAATTCCAAATATTCCATTTGACATTACCATTGACATCAATCTTCCAAGTTATATTGAGTTAACAGGAGTTGGAGGTTGGGCTTATGTGAATGGTGGTTCTCGAGGAATCATCGTCTACCGCAGATCAATTGATGAATTTATTGCATTTGATAGACATTCACCCGCAGATCCAGAAGGAACTTGTTTTTTACCCTTATTTCCAGATGTAACTAATTTCTTGGTACTCAAAGACACGTGTAACAATGCTACATTTTCGCTCTATGACGGCTCACCTATGTCAAATTCAGAATATGGACTAAGACAATATGCAACACAATTTAATGGTAGCAATTTACTACGGATTTACAATTAAAATAAAATAGTGATGAATGAAATAAGTCTAACAATTATTGATAGAGAAAATAAGCATCATTTGCTGAAAGGACCAACGGATATGAATATGAATATCATGGAAATTTGTAAAGCCTATGATTTGCCTGTTATTGGAGAATGTGGCGGAATGGCAATGTGTGCTACTTGTCAATGCTACTTAGAATCCGAAACAGTACTTCCTCCCCAAAGTGATGCAGAATTAGATATGCTAGACCAAGCATTTTATGTAAAAGAAAATAGTCGATTGGGTTGTCAGATTCAATTAAGTGATGAAATAGAGGGAATAGTTTTACGCTTAGCTCCAGAATAACTAATTTTTACTTCTTTCTTTTTTCAGCAAAAACTTTCCTAAATTTTTCAACTTTTGGTCTAACTACTGCCTGGCAGTACATATTTTGAGGATTTAATGCAAAATAGTTGTGGTGGTAATTCTCCGCTCTATAAAATGTTGAAACTGGGGTAATTTCCGTCACGATATCCTCAGCCCAAACTTTTTCTTCGCTTAGTCGCTTTAAGTAACTCTCTGAAATATTTTTCTGCTCCTCTGAATGATAAAAAATTACAGAACGATATTGAGAACCAACATCATTTCCTTGCCGATTTAATTGCGTAGGATTATGAATAAACCAAAATACTTCTAAAAGTTCTTCAAAACTAATTTTATCAGTATCAAAAATAACCCTCGCTACCTCAGCATGACCTGAATTTCCTGTACATATTTGTTCATATGTTGGATTTATAATTTCCCCGCCAGCGTAAGCAGGATAAACTTCGCTTACACCGTTTAATTCTATGAGGCAAGCCTCAATACACCAAAAACAACCAGCACCTAATGTTGCCTCGTCTATCATAAAATCAGTTTAAAATCATTTCTCATCTGCAACAAAATCTAGTGAAGCAGAATTTATACAATAACGAAGACCCGTTGGATTTGGACCGTCATCAAATAAATGCCCTAAATGAGCTTCACATTTATTACATTGAACTTCAATTCTTTTCATTCCATAGGAAAAATCATTCTTCTTTTTAACATTTCCATTTACTAAAACATCGTAAAAACTAGGCCAACCTGAACCTGAGTCGTATTTAGTTTCACTAGAAAAAAGTACAGACTCACACGCTACACATTTATACACACCATTTTCATGGTGATCCCAATATTTACCTGTAAAAGCAGCTTCAGTTCCACCATCACGGATAACATGACACACATTTTTTGGAAGGGCTTTTCCATTAAACATTTCTGTTTCTTGGTTTTTTGTGCTTCCATTATTGATTTCGTTTTGAGCCGAACATCCCGCAATAAAAATCAATGTGATAGCTAATAAAAAAGTTTTAGTCATAAATTTAAAACACATACACAACTTTTTAGTTCAAGCGCAAACGAATAAGCTGTACTTTTGCGCATGAAAAATAAATATAGTAAGAATTTTTGGCTGATGTGCCTCGCTATGTTTTTTTTTATGACCAGTTTTAATTTAATCCTTCCAGAACTAAATAATTACATAAGTATTTTAGATGGAGCCGACAAAAAAGGATTAATCATCACCTTGTTTACAATATCTGCGGCCATATCGCGGCCATTTTCAGGAAAATTAGCAGACACGATAGGTAGAAAAAAAGTAATCTACTTAGGGATTATTTGTTCATTTTTTGTAATGCTAATCTATCCTTTTTCTTATTCCGTTTTATTTTTTCTGATTTTAAGGTTTTTACATGGTTTTAGCGCAGGATTTGCACCAACTGGAGCTACAGCTTTACTTACAGATTTAATACCTGAGAAATCAAGAGGTCATGCAATGGGGATTTGGGGAACCTTTATTTCATTAGGTATTGGAGTTGGACAAACCCTAGGTTCATGGATTTATTTATCCTTTGGCTTCACACTTCTTTTTCTGATTGGAGCACTCTTTTCCTTAATCGCTTTCATCCTTGTTTTTTGGATAAAAGAAACATTGGTAAATCAACAAGAATTTAATTTCAAACTCCTCAAAATATCCTGGAAAGATGTTTTTGAACCAAATGTTTTACCCGCAGCATTTGTAATGCTTCTCAGTGCAATGTGTTCCGGGATGATTTTTGTTCTTACCCCAGATTTATCTTCCTATTTAGGCATTTCAAATAAGGGTTTTTTCTTTGGAATCTATGTAATTGCCACGATTTTAATTCGCTTGCTTACTAGCTCACTTTCAGATAGAATTGGCCGAGAAAAAACGCTATTAGTTGGTTGTTTTATATTGGTGATAAGTATGTTATTAGTGGGGACTTCAAACTCTATTGTTTCTTATATTTTTGCAGCTATTATTTTTGGAATTGCAACAGGCATAACAAGTCCTACAATGTTTGCTTGGACAGCAGATTTATCCCATGAAGATCGCAGAGGAGTTGGAGCAGGTACGATGTTTATTGCCTTAGAATTTGGAATAATGTTTGGTGCATTATTAACCTTGGTAAGTTATGATAGCACAAAATCAACAATTTTTATTACATTCTTAATAGGTGCTATTATGGCAACAATTGCATGCATCTATTTAATTGTAATTATTGCAAAAAAGAAGAAAGTAAATACCTTAAATTGATTCTTTAATTTCATTCTTATTCAAGTATTTTTTTACTAAATAATGTCCTAAATAAATTACTGGAGTTAATGCAATTGCAATAAATATTTTCAACACATAGTTTGTTGGCGCTATTTTCATATATTCTGCAAATGTTAAGGATCCGGGCAAAACAAATCCAATGTACAAAACGATATAGGAGTCGATTAATTGTGAAAAAAGTGTACTCCAAGTGCTTCGCAACCAGATAAATTTATCTCCTGTTTTACTTTTGATGTATTGAAAGATAAATGCATCTAATAATTGAGATACTAAAAAGGCAGCGATACTTCCTACGATTACCATTTGAGCTTGTCCGAAAACTTTGTTGTAAGAAGCAGTATCAGATAAATTTGAACCTGGTATTTCTACAGCAGGAATTTGCATCGAAAGTCCAACAATTATGAAGCAATAGGCAATTAAAATTGCAGTTATCCATGAAACACGTCGCACTGCTTTCCCACCATAAAATTCGTTCATTAAGTCAGTTATGATAAATACAATCGGCCATGGTAAAATACCAACAATTGTAGTGAATGGACCAACATTTAAACCACTTAATGAAAAAGAAAGAGGAATTGAAATTAATTTATTGCTTATCAATTCTGCTGTTACAGCATTGGTAACAAATAAGCCAACTAAAAAAACAAATAACCATTGTTTACGGTCATTTTTAAATTCATTATTCATTTTTCGAGAACATAAAAATAAGGAAAATGTTTAGTTGCCTCCATAATCGAGACGTTTGGCTTTGATGTATCGTTGTATGTAATATTTGCTCGTCACAAAATTTTCTATTCTAACTCCACCATTTGCAGAATGAATAAATTTTAAGGTATTTGGAGCAACTTCTACAACCAATGCAACATGACCAACTGTCGAGGAATTTATGTTACTACCTTTAAAAAATAATAAGTCGCCGGGTTGGATATTTGAAAGTGCAATCGTTTCTCCCAAGTCTGCTAGGCCAAAACTAGACCTAACAAGAGAAAATCCAAAATTTCCAAATATATAATTAATGAATCCAGAACAATCAAAACCTGAAGGTGTTGAGCCACCATAGCGATAAGGAACTCCAAGAAATGTTTTAGCGTAAGAAATTATTGCATCTGCCTTTGGATTGTTTTTTTTTACAATGCTATCAGAGCTATTTAAATGCTCTTTTTTAACATCAACGGTTTGAGCCACCATAAATGTGGACATTGATATGCAAAAAAACGATACAATAAACCTGAAAAAAAATGAATTTGTCATCAATTACAAAATTATAACTATTTTCGGAATTAAATTAATAAAGCAGGTGCCAACAATTGACATTCAACATCTTAGTAAATTATACTACTCAATTGGAGAGTTATCCAACTTATTTGGTGTAAATGCTTCTCTACTAAGGTTTTGGGAAAAAGAGTTTCAATTTGTTATTTCTAAAAAGAACGCTAAAGGAAATCGTCTTTACAGTATTAAAGAAATTGAAAAAATTAACCGTATTTATCTTTTGGTTAAAATTGAGGGATATACGATTGAAGGGGCTAAAAAAGCGCTAAAATCAAAAGACAGTCTTAGTGAAAATATTCTTAATCCTCAAGAATCAAATAATAGTGCTTTAATTTTAAAATTAGAAAGCATTAAAATGAGATTGAATTTGTTGAAATAATACTAACTCTATAAATCAATGTATTTTTCTACAAACCATTAACCGAAGTATCCTTTGGAAATTTTACTGAAAAATTAAATTTCTTAGTACTACTTTCGCCAGCTTTTAGAGAAATCTTCCATGTTACTAAACCTGAAATTGGATTTAGTTTGCCACCTGATAATTCTAGTGCGTTTACCATAATATTTTTATCTTGGCTAATCGGTAATTGCTCTTCTATGGTGATTTCAACAGTCTCTTTCTTAGTATTTTTTATAATAATATCATACGAGAACTTTTTCTCCTTCATATTTCCAAATAAATTACTTCCATTCACTTCGTTTAACTTAGTTCGTTTGATTATAATTCGCTCATCTTTACCAAGCGATAAATTCATAGTATCCTTAGAGCTAGTATTTTGAATGTAAGTTATGCCAACAAAAGCACCATCAAAATAAACACTTCCTTCAGCATTTAGTAGATTTAAACTTTCCCAGTTTATAATATTCCCTATTAAAAATGCATCTGAATTTAATTTTGGGGCACTTGCGTATTCATAATATGCGTTGGCATTTATTCTATTAATTTCAATTTGAGTTTCGACATTTCCACTTTTCAGGGTATATTTATTTTCAATCTCATATTCATTGTTTAATTGATTTTCTATTATTTGAGCATTCGACCATCGCATTGTATCCATTTTAACCTTTACTTCCTCTAATTTGTACATCATCGGAGCAGCACTTTCGTCATCGCTCCGTGATCCTCTCATATTATAATATAAATCAGCTTCTTGTTGGAAATTCAAATACCAAGGAGTTAAATTTGGTTTTTGAACACGATCTGTTGGATTACTCGTATTAAGTGAAAGCTTTACGTCAGTCCAATCTTCTCCTGTGCTCTGATAGACTTTAGCTTTTAAGATAAACTCCATCGGACTGCTAGTATTTTTTACTCGAATATCGTAAACGGGAATCCACCTTACATTGCTATTTATTAGATAGGAAAATTCGAAGCTAGCAAGTGACTTAGAGCTTGAATTAACCGTAACAATAATATTTCCTTCCGATTGATTTTGTTTGCTATTTAAGACACTTAATTGTTGATTTATTTTAGTAATCTGATTTTGTAAGCCCTGATCTTTGATTCCTAAGTCAATTATCTCATCTTTTAGAGAATTTATTTTTTTTATCTGGTATTCAACAAGTGCCGTAAGTTTCACTGCATCAATTCCGTTGTTAGCTCCACCAATTGATCTGTTAGCTTGAAGAACGGCAAGCCCTTCATTGCATGCCATTATTTTATTTTGAATATATCTTAACTTGATTGTAAGAGAATCTTTTTCGCCTTCAAGCTTCGTGATTTCGGACGAGGTCTTTTGAATTTTTAAATAATTTTGCTGAAAATTAACACCAACAATACTAGCATCCCCAAAACCTTTTACAGAAATACTATTTGCATTGATATACGGCGATAATTTATCAAATACAATTTCATTGATACCTGCATTCAGATTTACCTTAACCGACCTGCTTACAAAAGCCCCACTTTGATAAATTCTAATTTTTTGAATTTCTGAATTACTTACCCTTAAACTATTTTGAGTAAAGGTTTTTCCGCTGATAATTAGTAAAAAGAAACTTAATACTATTGTTTTTGGAGTTCGATTTTTCATAATCATTGACTGTTATATTTATTTAAATTAAGTAAAATTATTTAAGCTGAATTATTTCCTTAATAGAATTTTTTTCGACAACTTATTCAATAAAATTTCGTGCCACAAATTTAAACTAATATATATAATTGTTCGGTTTAAAATATCAAAAAACATAATTTGACAAATTGTGTTAAAAACTTTTTTGATTTGTCTTTTTAAGTGAATTATTTGAGTGACATTATCCTTAATTTTGAACTTATTCAATTTTTTTCATGTCCTATTTAGAAGATCTCAACGAAAGACAAAAAATTGCCGTAGAAAATATCTATGGCCCGTCGATGGTAATCGCTGGAGCTGGCTCCGGAAAAACTCGTGTACTAACTTATAGGATTGCGTATATGATTGAGCAAGGAGTTGATCCTTTCAATATTTTAGCACTTACTTTTACCAACAAAGCAGCAAGAGAAATGACAGATCGTATTGGTAAAATTGTTGGGGCTTCCGAAGCAAAGAATATTTCAATGGGAACTTTTCATTCTGTTTTCTCAAAAATCTTGCGCTATAATGCTGATAGAATAGGCTTTCCAAGTAATTTCACAATTTACGATACGCAAGATTCTAAAAGTCTGATTAAAGATATCATTAAAGAATTTAATCTTGATGATAAGGCGTATAAACCAAGTTTGGTTTTTGGAATCATAAGTTCGGCGAAAAACAACTTGATTTCTCCTGAAGAATATGCAGAAAATGAGGAATTAACACAAGCTAATAAGCAGAGTCGCATACCAGAAATTAAACATATTTATATGAGGTATGCCAATCGCTGTCAAAAAGCCGGCGCAATGGATTTTGACGACCTACTCTACTTTACAAATGTTCTATTGAATAATTTTCCCGATGTCCTTCACTATTATCAGCAAAAATTTAAATACATAATGGTGGACGAGTATCAGGATACAAATCATGCGCAATACTTAATTGTAAAAAAAATTGCGGCGGCATATGAAAATATCTGTGTAGTTGGCGATGATGCACAAAGTATTTATTCGTTTCGTGGAGCAAATATTGAAAACATTCTAAATTTTAGGGTAGATTACCCAGATTTTAAATTGTTTAAACTCGAACAAAACTATCGTAGCACAAAGAATATTGTAGAAGCAGCGAATAGTATTATTGAAAAAAACAAAAACCAAATTTTTAAAAATGTATGGACTGGAAATACTAAAGGCGAAAAAATAAAAGTCATACGTACACTCTCAGATAATGAGGAGGGAAGAGTCATTTCAGGAAAGATTTTTGATCTTAATCAAGAATCCGGTGCAAGCTTTAATGATATTGTAATACTTTACCGTACAAATCGACAATCTCGTTCATTTGAAGAATCCTTGCGAAAGCTTAATATTCCTTACAAAATATATGGCGGCTTATCTTTTTATCAACGAAAAGAAATAAAAGATTTATTGGCTTATTTTCGCTTAACTGCAAATCCGCATGATGAAGAAGCAGTAAAACGAGTTATAAATTACCCAAAACGTTCAATTGGAAAAACAAGTATTCAAAGTATTTTAATTTGTGCAAATAAACACAATGTTAGTTTATGGGATGTGATGAGCGATTTCGAAAAATATCCCTGTGATATAAATAATGGTACAAAAAATAAAATTTATGATTTTGTTAGGATGATAAATAGTTTTAGTGCCGAGCTATACAAAATAGACGCTTTTCAACTAGCCGACAGAATTGCAAAGGCAAGTGGCATCTTTGCAGAGCTTAAATCAGAAAAAGACAAAGGCACTGAAGAAATCGAGCGATTTCAAAATATTGAGGAACTTTTAGGAGGAATTCAGGAATTTGTAAAAAATTCTGAGATCGATGATTTTAAATCCTTAGCTGATTTCATGATTGATGTTGCTCTTTTAACAGATGCTGACCAAGATAAAACAGAAGAACGTAACCACGTTTCTTTAATGACAATTCATGCAAGTAAAGGATTGGAGTTTCCTCATGTATACATTGTTGGATTGGAAGAAAATCTTTTTCCCTCACAATTGGTTTTAACTACTCGAACTGAATTGGAGGAGGAACGTCGCTTATTTTACGTTGCGCTAACACGTGCGATGATAACTTGCACCTTGTCTCATGCTAGCACTCGCTTTACTTGGGGACAAACTGTTAGCTCTGAAGCCAGTCGCTTTATTGATGAAATAAATTCCATTTACTTAACATTTGAATCACCACCTCGCGGAACCGGGAGATCACTAATGAATGGAAATTTTGAGAGATCATTTTCTAATAGCTTGTCAAGACAAACTGGAAGTGTTCCTGGAAATCTAAAGTCATTGAATGAAATAAATAAATTACCGTCTAAAAATTCGGAAGGTTTAAATTTAATGGTTGGTGGAAATGTTGAACATGAACGTTTTGGAAAAGGAAAAATAACGCAACTCGAAGGAAGTGGTGCAGATAAAAAAGCAATAATTTTTTTTCCACATCATGGAAGTAAAACTGTTTTGTTACGTTTTGCTAATTTAAAAGTTATAGATTAAAACCTTTATAATGAAAACTGCTCTTTTTCTTATTCTTTTTATTCTTATTTCTCCTCAGTATTTTTTTTCTCAAGCTTGGTCCGAGCAAGAACTAGCAAAAGCAAATACCTGCATCTTAATTGATGAATTATCAGAAATTGAAAAGGAGGCAATCCTTTACATCAATCTTGCACGTCTTTTCCCTTTGAAATTTGCAAAAATTGAGGTTTTACATTACTTAGGGCCAGAAAAATTCGGTGCATACCTTGAAGATTCTCCCTACAAAGAATCTTTATTGAGTGACTTAAAAACTACAAAACCCATGAATGCCTTAATTTTTGATGAAAAATTAAGAGAATTAGCTATTTGTTTCGCTTTAGAACAAGGTGCATCAGGTTACATGGGACACGACAGAAAAAAATGTGGCGGTTTTTACAATGCCGAATGTATTGCTTACGATATGGAAACAGGCAAAGATATTGCCATGCAACTCTTGGTAGATCACGAAGTTCCAAGTTTAGGACATAGGCAAGCTTGTTTAGACAGTGAACTCACGAAAGTCGGAATTGGTTTTAGTAAACACAAAAAAGCATCTTTTTGTGCAGTTCTAGATTTTTTAAATTAATGATCTGTGTCAAAAAAAATTGGACTACTTTCTGATACTCATTCCTATTTAGATCCAAAAATCAAGGAATATTTTAGTAATGTTGATGAAATTTGGCACGCCGGAGATATCGGAAGCATGGAAGTTTTAGATGAACTCATAGCTTTTAAACCAACACGCGCAGTTTGGGGGAATATCGATAACCACGAAATAAGACAGGAAACAAAAGAATTTTTGCGTTTTAAAATTGAAGGAGTAAATGTTCTTATTACTCATATTGGTGGAAAACCTTATCAATATTCACTTCCCGCAAAAGAAGAATTAAGCCTTAATGGCGCACCAGATCTTTTTATTTGTGGGCATTCTCACATAACCTTAGTCCAAATGGATAAAAAACTCAACATGCTTTGGATGAATCCTGGCGCCTGTGGTTACAAGGGTTTTCATGCTGTAAAAACTATTTTACGTTTTTCAATTACTGGAGATAAAATACATGATTTAGAGCTTATTGAGCTGGGAAAAAGAGCTTAGAGAATTTATATCTTATTTCCTTCTTAAAAAAATATAATTTTTATAATTAAAATTAAGACCGATAAGTAGCAAGTTATCCTTTAAAAAATCCTTAAAACTTCTGCTATTTTTAGATATATCGTATTCAAACTTCCAATTTAAACGCTCAATACGTTCTTTCATTACTAAAGGATGATCACCGTCAAAACTACTTAACTGAGAAATGTGTTTTTCGTATTCAAATCCTTCTACTTTTTCAATATTTTTAGAAATCCATTCATCATTGTGCCATAGTTTACTAAAGTCTTCCTGTTTATATTGCATTGAACGAGGATCTTTCACCCAACCATAATGATATATACTAGCATTTGCAGAAACAACTTTCAATTTTTCGTTAGCTCCTTTTCTAAAACCTTGTGCATCTTTAAAAGAGTAAATTTGCTTGTTGTTTCGTATTATCCGAATCTCTTTTTTATACCAACTATTTGATGAACCAATAAAATCATAGGAACCATAAAAATGCTTATAATCAAATAGCAATCCGTCAACTTCATGATCAAAAACATATTTCTGCATTGTTTGCTGAATAGAATTCAAATATTTCTCATGTACAATCTCATCTCCTTGTATATAAAAAGCCCAATCTGAATCTGGACTTATTGCTTTAAATGCTTTATTTGTTTCAATAGCTAATACCTCTCCATTAGCGCGCAATGTGTCATCCCAAACCGTTTGGATAATTTTTATTTTCTTAGGATCTATCTTTTGAATTAAGGCTAATGTATCATCATCAGAATTTCCAACTGCAATAATAAATTCATCACAGATTGGAAGAATAGATAGAATGGCTTCAACAATTGGATAATCGTATTTTAGGGCATTTCGAATAAAAGTAAAACCACTTACCTTCATTTTATTTGTCCAATACTTTTGGAATACGGAAATAATCCGAGTCTTTTTTCGGAGCATTTCTTAAGGCCTCTTCGAGCGTAACCGTTATTTGTGGAACGTCCTCACGCAAACGATTTACTTCATCAGACATAAAAATTAAAGGCTCAACATCTTTAGTATCAATTTCGCGAAGTTTATCCATAAAACCAATAATTTTTTCCAAATCGGCTTTTATCCCTGCCTTTTCTGCTCCTTTAAATTCAAGTCGTGCTAAATGAGCAAGATGATCAATCGTTTCAGTACTTATATCCATGGGGCAAATTTAGTGAAAATCAATCTTTAAATTGTGGGAATTCTTCTAAAATAGGGCGATTTATTATGTCAAAACATTTTTGAGTTAATTCTAAAACCTCTAATTTATTAATCGTTTCAACAGAAATATACGGATGAATATACAAACGAGAAACTCCAGGTTGTGCTGGGCCAAGTATATTTGTGGGATCGGAGAACAGCTTGTAATTACTTGTAAAAGTTAAAGGTAAAATTGGAATATTTAGAGACTTTGCTAATTTAAAAGCTCCATGTTTAAAAGGAAGCATTTTGGGACAGTCAACATTCGAAATAGTAGCTTCAGGGAAAATAACAAGCGACCAACCTTCTTTTACAGCTTTCTCAGAAAGTAAATATGCCTGACCAGATTTTCTTTTATCCTTTCTATAAACAGGAATATTTAGGTTTTTAAAATAAGTTCTAATTATGGGATAGTACAATAATTCGCTTTTCCCCAAAAAAACAAAAGGATATTTTGGTAAAATAGAATGCATAAAGAAAATATCTAAATATGAAGTATGATTAGATACAATAATATAAGGTCCCACAGGTAATTCAGCAGTTTCAATGGTTTTAATTCTGTAAAAACACAAAATACGCATCATCCAACTCCAAAGTATAAAAAGTTTAAAGCTTTTCTTTTTCCATGAGGGGCGAATTAATACAATTAAAAAGAAAGGATACATGAGAATAGCAATTATAAAAAAAATAATTGCTATGTAAAGTTTCCAAAGAAGACTGAGAACTCCAAAGACTTTGTGCATGTCCAAATATAGCTAAATTTGGCAAAATGTAACTATCAGCATTCAGTTTTAATACTTATTTTTGAAAAAAAAACAATGTCGCGCATATTAACCGGAATTCAGAGTACAGGAACTCCACACCTTGGAAATATTCTTGGTGCAATAATTCCTGCATTAAAATTAGCCAACGAAGCTGAAAATGAATCTTTTCTCTTTATAGCTGATATGCACTCGCTTACACAAATAAAAGATGGTGCACAATTAAAAGAAAATAGCTATGCCACTGCTGCAACTTGGCTTGCATTTGGTTTAGATACAAATAAAACTGTTTTCTACCGTCAGAGTGATGTGCCTCAAGTAAGTGAATTAATGTGGTATTTGCTCTGTCTTTATCCTTTCAATCGTTTGTCGCTTGCGCACAGTTTTAAAGATAAAGCAGATCGGATGGATGATGTAAATGGTGGACTTTTCACTTACCCAATTTTAATGGCGGCTGACATTCTTTTATATGATGCTACAATTGTTCCGGTGGGAAAAGATCAGAAGCAGCATTTAGAAATGACCAGAGATGTTGCAAATCGCTTTAATTTAAAATACGGAGAAACATTTATTCTACCTGAGGAAAAAATTGAGGAGGATACAATGCTTGTACCAGGAACAGATGGTGAAAAAATGAGTAAATCAAGAGGAAATTATATCGATGTTTTACTTCCCGAAAAAGCACTGCGAACGCAAATCATGTCAATAGTTTCTGACAGCACACCTTTGGAAGAGCCAAAAGATCCAAGTAAATGTGCAACTTTTGCCTTGTACAAATTAATTGCAAATGAAAGTGAAATAACTCAAATGCGAAAAAATTATTTAGCCGGTAATTACGGTTATGGACATGCAAAACAAGCCTTGTTTGAATTAATTCTCACAAAATTTGCTGAACCCCGAGAAAAATTTTCTACGTTGATGGCAGATAAATCACAAATAGATAAAGCACTAAAAATTGGTGCAGAAAAAGCAAAATTAGTTGCAGATGAAGTATTAAACCGAGTAAGAACTAAAGTTGGCTACTAACTACTTGTAGTAAATCGGTAAACGCATAAATGTTTGCTCAAAATAAGGACTTCTACAGTAAATAAAATACAATTGATCCCATTCTGAATTCCGAAATTTTTCATCCGCAGCTTTCATTTCTTCATATTCTTTTTTTAGCTTGGGATTCTCATTCAATATTTTTGCAATTTGTTCAATAAAAACATAATTCGAAAAGTATTCTTTTTGTTGTAAATACGAATCAAAGAAGTTCCATGAAAGATAGGAATCTTCTGCACGACCTTGAAGAACTGAATGAATAAAATTAGAACCTTTTTGCTTACTTGGAATTAAAATATCCCCTGGTTTTAATTTTATAGTTTGAAGACTTGACTTAATTTCTATTTCACTGAGTTTAAAATGCCCCTCATATGGTTTTGAGAGACTTTTATAGTCCTTAACAACCAAAGTATTTAGTAGAGATCTACTTTCTTTTGAAACAGTTGTAAAGTATATTTTATTGAACTTTAAGCGCTCAATAACTTCTTTTTCTTGCGCACCGACAACATAATATTCTGGAATTCTAATTGAATCTTGTGGAAAATAATTTGCAAAATGTGGGATGTTTCTGGCGTAAGGTTTTGTTCTGTCGTAACGAAGGCGTTTTAATCCTGTTGTTTCATCGATAGGAAAATCATGTTCAAAACCTAAAAAAAGAATTGAATCAGGTTTTTCAGTTAGTTTGTAATTGAACTTAAAATAGTCTTGAGTTTCAAAATACTTAAATGCACTTTTACGGGAAAGCTCAATCTTTGTTTGATTTTCAAATGTCCACTTGAATACTTCTTCCATAAATGCTAAACTTGCTTGAACTCTCTCAGGAAAAGGCTTTAACATATGTGTTTCTACTGTAAAACTCAAAGAATTAAACAAAGAAGCATAGCCCATAGCGTAGCGGGGTAAATCATTAAAAGCGTATATTCCTTGTGCTGGAGTTTCACCTTTTAATTCGACGTAAGGAAACAAATCAATTTTTTTAGATTTTAATGATTTTCTCAAATAAGGAAGAAACTCCGAATAACATAAATTTCTAATTTCAGGAGCCATTCGTTCTTTCATCGAAGAAATATAGGTCAATGTATATTGATAATCCGCGCCATTTGAAACATGCATGTCGATAAAAACATCTGGATCTAAAGCATGAAAAATCTTAGCGAAAGTAAAGGCATTTTGAGAATCCATTTTTATGAAATCTCGGTTTAAATCTAAATTCTTTGCATTTCCACGGAAACCATATTCTTCAGGTCCATTCTGATTTGCACGACTAGTAGAAGAACGATTCATCATACCTCCAACATTGTAAGCAGGAATGAAAGCAATTAGTGGAATGTCAGAAGTGTTTTTGCCATTTTTGATCCAAGTATCTATCCATATTAACATTGCATTGACACCATCAGGTTCTCCAGGATGAATAGCATTGTTAATTAAAATAGTGCTTTCTTCTCTTGCTTTTTTGAGTGTTTTTAAGGAATCTCCAGCACCATTTACAATACAAATATAAATTGGTAAGCCATAATCTGAGGGTCCCATGGCATACAACTCAATTTCTTTGTTTTCCTGAGCTACTTTTTTAAGATAATTGATTAATTCTGGATAGGACGGAGTTGTATTGCCCGTCCATGTATCTTGAGCAAAAACAGAGTTAAAAGCAATAAAAAAAAGGCAAGAAAAGAAATAGTTCATAGAAAATAATGAAGTGCTAAAATAATTGTTTTTTGAAGATTAATGCTGAACGAAGTAAGTGTTTCTTTAAGAAAAGCTAAAAATAGCGTAATTTTGCCCTATGCGCATCGATATTCTAACGATTCTACCCAAACTTCTTGAAAGCCCTTTCTCGATCTCTATTATGCAAAGAGCTCAAGAAAAAGGTCACGTTGAAATCTGTATTCACAACATTCGAGACTACGCTACAAACAAGCATAAAAACGTAGACGATTACCAATATGGCGGAGGCGCTGGAATGGTAATGAGCATTGAACCTATTGCATCCTTAATTGAAAAATTATGCGAGGAGAGAACATATGACGAAATAATTTACATGACACCAGACGGAGAAGTTCTTGCTCAGAATCACTGTAATGATTTATCCTTAAGTAAAAACTTAATAATTCTATGCGGTCACTACAAAGGTGTTGATGAAAGAATTAGAGAGAAATACATTACACGAGAAATTTCAATTGGATCGTACGTTCTTTCAGGAGGAGAATTAGCTGCTGCAGTTCTAGTAGATGCAATTGTTCGACTAATTCCGGGAGTTTTAAACGATGAAACCTCAGCGCTAACAGACAGTTTTCAAGATAAGCTTCTTTCACCTCCTGTTTATACGCGTCCACCAGAATTTAAAGGATTGAAAGTTCCAGATGTACTTCTTTCTGGAAATACCAAAGAGATCGAGTCCTGGCGAGAAGAAAAAGCACTAGAGAGAACAAAAGAACGACGTCCCGATTTATTAGAAGAATAGAAGAATTGAAATTACAAGATTGTAAGTAATGATGTCTTTTTGTAATTATTTAAAATAGTACCTTTGTTAAAATTTTTTACATGATTCGATTATCGGAACGTTTATTATCAATGGAAGAATCGGCAACCATTGCAATGTCAAGGAAAAGCCGAGAATTAAAAGCGCAAGGAAAAGACATTATTTCTCTTTCTTTGGGAGAACCAGATTTTTTTACACCTCAATTTATAAAAGATGCTGCGCTTGAAGCAATGAACAATAATTTCACGATGTACACTCCAGTTCCGGGTTACGATGATTTACGAGAAAGTATTGCCTTAAAATTTAAACGCGATAATAATTTAGTTTATACAAAAGATCAAATTGTTGTTTCTACTGGCGCAAAGCAGTCAATAGCAAATGTTGTTTTAAGCTTAATAAATCCTGGAGATGAAGTTATTATACCTTCTCCCTACTGGGTTTCTTATTTGGAAATCGTCAAAGTAGCAGAAGGAATTCCAGTTATTGTTCATGCAGGAATTGAGAATGATTTTAAAATTACGGGTGCTCAACTTGAAGCAGCAATTACCCCAAAAACAAAATTAATGCTCTTCTCTACGCCTTGTAATCCTACTGGTTCTGTATATTCCAAAGATGAATTAAAAGATTTAGCAAACGTTTTACAAAAATATCCCTCTTTAATTGCCCTTAGCGATGAAATATATGAACACATAAATTTTGAAGGAAAACACGAAAGTTTGGCGCAATTCCCTGAAATATACGATCAGGTAGTTACGGTAAATGGCGTTTCTAAAGCATGGGCTATGACTGGCTGGCGACTTGGTTACATTGCTGCTCACAAAGATATTGCAGCAGCCTGCGATAAAGTTCAAGGTCAATTTACATCTGCAACCTGTTCTATTACACAAAAAGCAACAATTGCAGCGATGAATGCTGATCCAAAAGTATTAGACGAAATGATTGGCGCATTTAAAAGCAGACGAAAATTGGTTTTAGAAGCTTTGGCAGAAATTCCCGGTCTTGTTTCAAACAAACCTGGAGGAGCTTTCTACGTATTCCCTAATGTTTCCTCCTTTTTTGGAAAATCATATAATGGCAGAAAAATTTCTAATTCTGATGAACTTTGTATGTATCTTCTAGAAGAAGGACTTGTTGCACTTGTTGGTGGAGATGCATTTGGAGATCCTAATTGTATGCGTATTTCCTACGCAGCTTCAGAAAAAACATTAACAGAAGCAATGAAACGAATTAAAAATGCGCTTTTAAACTTACACTAGTGAATTATAAAGACTTATTTGATAAATTTAATGGACTGCAAATACTAGTTATTGGTGATGTTATGCTAGATGCCTATGTTATGGGCAAAGTAAATCGCATTAGTCCAGAAGCACCTGTTCCAATTGTTTCCCTAGAAAACGAAGATGCACGAATAGGAGGAGCTGGAAATGTTGCTCTAAACCTACTCGCCTTAGGAGCAAAACCGATAATTTGTGGTGTTATTGGAGAGGACTCTTCAGGTGATAAACTCCTAAATTTATTTGAAAAAAATGGAATTTCAACAGATGGTCTTGTTAAAAGTATGGTGAGGAAAACCACAGTAAAAACAAGAGTAATCTCCAATAAACAACAATTACTTCGTATTGATTCAGAAAGTACTTTTTCTTTGTTAGAAAGCGAAGAAATTAAATTAAATAACACAATACAAAATATTATAAATCAAGGTATTGACGGAATAATATTTGAAGATTACAACAAAGGTGTTTTAACAGATTCGGTAATTCAAAATACTATTAAAATTGCTAAAGAGAAAGATATTCCAACAGCTGTAGATCCCAAAAAAGAAAACTTTTTAAGCTACAAAGGTGTAAGTCTATTTAAACCAAACCTAAAAGAATTAAAGGAAGGATTAAACCTCAATTTTGATTTTAATTCGAATAAAGATTTATTTGAGAAAGGGATTGAAGTATTGGAAGAAAAATTACAGAACGAGATTTCATTTGTAACACTCTCAGAAAATGGTGTATTCATTAAAAACCAAACTGAAAAATATTACGTGCCAGCTCATATGAGAAGTATTTCTGATGTTTCAGGTGCTGGAGATACTGTTATTGCAGTGGCAACATTGTGTTTAATTTCAGGTGCAAGCACAAAACAAATTGCTGAAATTTCAAATTTAGCTGGTGGTTTAGTCTGTGAAAAATCAGGTGTAGTAAGCATCTCTAAAAATGATTTATTAAAAGAGGTTTCTGAACTTCTAAGCTAACTATTTGTTGGAGTCAATATGCCTGAAAAACTAGTTAAACCATATAATTCTGAAAAATCTAAAAAAGAGGAAGTAGCTGAAATGTTTAATAATATTTCAGCTAATTACGATTTCCTAAATCATTTCCTATCACTTGGAATTGATCACTTGTGGCGAAAAAAAGCAATTAAGCAATTAAAAAACCTTGAGGTTAAAAAAGTAATTGATATCGCAACGGGCACTGGTGATTTTGCTATTGCAAGTTTAAAATTAAATCCTGATGAAGTAATTGGCGTAGATATTTCTTCTGGAATGCTTGAGGTTGGATCCAAGAAAATGAAAAATAAAGGACATGATAAGACCATAAAAATGATCTTAGGAGATTCTGAAAACTTGGCTTTTGAAGATAATTATTTTGATGCATTGACAGTTGGATTTGGTGTTCGTAATTTTGAAAATCTCGAAAAAGGCTTAAGTGAAATGTTGCGAGTAATTAGACCAGGTGGGAAAATAGTGATTTTAGAATTCTCAAAACCGAAAAAATTCCCAGTAAAACAAGTATTTTCATTTTACTCAAAATACTTTATCCCATTTTTTGGCAAAAGAATTTCAAAAGACCCTCAAGCTTATGCTTATCTCCCTGAAAGTGTAGCAGCATTTCCTGAGGGCAACGAATTTGAAAATATCCTTAAAAAATTAGATTACAAAAGTGTGCAATCTATTATTTTATCTGGCGGAATTGCAACTATTTATACAGGAACAAAATAAAACTGCAACAAAGCAAATCATCTTTCGTTACTTATAGCAAATGAAATACTCTGTTCTCATTCTTTTTTGTTTTTCACTAAACCTAGTTTTTTCTCAGAAATACTTTCAAGAGCGCTATAAGAGTTTTGACAAAAGACTTTTTCATTTTGGTTTTATGCTTGGCACCAATACCTCTGATTTTACCAAATATGAAAAATTAGATGTTTACAATAAGCAATATCAATTTTACAATGCTCTTTATTCTTTACAGGCAATTAAAAATAATCCAACTATAGGCGGTCAACTCGGAATTCTAACAACTTTAAAATTAGGAACTCCGCTTTTGAAATTACGTTTTATGCCTACATTGTCTTTTGAAGAAAGAGTTTTGAGTTATACCTTTGAAAAAATTACGGCATTTGATACACTAATCTATTTAAAAGACCAACGCGTAAATTCTACAAATTTATCTTTTCCTTTCATTTTAATGTTTCGAGCAAAACGTCTAAATAACTTTACGGCTTATGCTCTTTTGGGAGGCTCTTATTCAATAGATTTACAATCTCAAGAAAATTCTGCGCAAAATTTTACCGATCCCTTTTTAAAAATTCGGAAGAACGACTTTCAGGGACAAATTGGTGGTGGCCTAGAGTTTTTTGCTACCTACTTTAAATTTGCGGTAGAATTAAAATATTCGCACGGAGTTAGAAATGTTTTAATCCAAGAACAAACACCTTTTGATCGCCCAATTGAAAAATTGTATAATAAAGGTTGGTGGATTTCCATAATTTTTGAGGGATAATGGAAGAAATTTCATTTCAATGTTCTCCTGAAGAAGCAAGAAATCCTGAATTTATTTCTGCTAAGCTCAAACTAGAATTTGTAGGTGAAAAGGACCAAAAAATCTATTTTCTATTAAAAAAAAGAAGTATAGATTCTCGAAAAAGAGCGATAAAAATAAATCTAAACTTCCTAGTTTCATTAGAGGAATTCAGTGAATCTGTCAACTTTGATTTCGACTTTAAAAATGTCACAGAATCAGAAAGTATTCATATAATTGGTGCCGGACCTGCAGGACTGTTTGCTGCATTAAGAGCATTGGAAAGAGGATTTAAACCAATTATTTTTGAAAGAGGAAAAGATGTAAGAGAGCGAAGACGAGATTTAGCAATTCTAAACAAAGAAGGGCGTGTAAATTCTGAATCAAATTATTGCTTTGGTGAGGGAGGAGCAGGAACATATTCAGATGGAAAGTTATACACCCGCTCTAAAAAACGTGGAGATGTTGAACGAATCCTTCAAATGCTAGTATATTTCGGAGCAAACGAAGATATTTTAGTAGAAGCACACCCGCATGTTGGAACAAATAAACTTCCGCAAATAATTACAGCGATACGCGAAAAGATTATTGAATGCGGTGGAGAAATACATTTTGAACATAAGTTAACAGATCTTACTTTAAAGAATCAAACAATCTCAGAGATCGAGATAAATGGAAATAAAAAAATTAAAATTTCGAATCTTGTATTAGCTACAGGGCATTCTGCAAGAGATATCTTTGAATTACTGCACAGAAAAAAAATTGAGGTTTTAGCAAAGCCATTTGCAATTGGTGTCCGCATTGAACATACGCAAGAATTTATTGACAAAATACAATATCACGGTAGGTTAAATGACGAGTATTTACCTCCAGCTTCCTATAATTTAGTAGCACAAATTGAAGGAAAAGGAGTTTATTCCTTTTGTATGTGTCCAGGTGGAATTATTGCACCATGTGCCACAGAAAATAAAGAAGTTGTCACAAATGGTTGGTCACCTTCGAAAAGAAATAATCCCTATTCGAATTCTGGAATTGTTGTAAGTATTGAACCTAAGGATTTAAAAGGTGATCAAAATGACCCGTTTATTTGTTTAAATTTTCAACGTGAAATAGAAGAGAAATGTTGGGAATTAGCCGGAAAAAATCAAAAAGTGCCAGCTCAAAGACTGCTCGATTTTATTCAAAAAAAGAAATCTGTTGATTTTCCAAAATCGAGTTATCAGCCCGGAATTTCCAGCGTTGAAATGGATGCAATTTTTCCACGATTCATCGTTAGTCGACTACGAAAAGGATTTATAGAATTTGGAAAAAAAATGAATGGTTTTATCACCAATGAAGCTGTTATTCATGCTCCAGAATCGCGGACTTCTTCGCCAGTTTTAATTCCAAGAAACAAAGAAACTTTACAGCACATTCAAATTTCAAATTTATATCCTTGCGCTGAAGGTGCCGGTTATGCTGGCGGAATTATTTCTGCTGCAATTGACGGCATGAAATCAGTGGAAGCAATTGTAGATAAGCACAAGAATTAAAATCCCTAAGCATAAGTGCTTTTTTTGTAAAACAATCAACTGAAATTACTGAATATTTGAACTCAAAATTGTACCTTTATTGAAATTTAGGTCAAACTTGACTTACTATTTAAATAAAATGGCGATTTATTCATTTAATGGTTTTATTCCTGTTGTCAAAGCATCTAGTTTTGTTCATCCAAACGCTACGGTTACTGGAAATGTGCTTATTGGCGAAAATGTTTACATTGGCCCCGGAGCTGCTATTCGAGGAGATTGGGGACAGATAATCATAGAAGATGGCTGTAATGTTCAAGAAAATTGCACAATACACATGTTTCCTGGTACAACTGTTCTTCTTGAGAAAGGTTCCCATATTGGACACGGAGCAATTATTCACGGAGCAAGCTTAGGTGAAAATTGTTTAATCGGAATGAATTCCGTAATTATGGATGATGTTGTAATTGGAAAAGGTTCTATTGTCGCTGCCTTAACTTTTGTTTCTAGCAATACGATAATTCCAGAAAGAAGCTTGGTTGTTGGTAATCCTGGAAAAGTAATAAAACAAGTGAGTGATGAAATGCTTGCATGGAAAACAGAAGGAACAAAATATTATCAGAAATTACCAAAAGATTGTCAAAATACTTTAATTGCTTGCGAAGCATTAACAGAAATTGAAGCGAATCGTCCAATGCAACAAAAAGATTACTTTAAATTCTCTAAATGAGTTTATAATTAGTTACTTTTAAAAAAAAACCATGAAAAAAACGAGTACATTTTTATTTTTTATGCTCATTTCTGTATTTTACAGTTTTGGTCAATGTCCAGTGAATCAATCTGAATTAACAATCACAATTGTTCCAGATAATTATCCAGGGGAATCAACATGGAAAGTATTTGTAAATAATATTCAAATTGCTAATGGAACTACAAACAATGCAACACTTTGCGTAGATTCTTCTGCTTGTATTCGTTTCGAAATGTATGATTCTTATGGTGATGGCATCTGTTGTGGCCATGGAAATGGTTCTTTTAATGTTCAATTAGAGGGCCTTACTGTTGCTTCAGGTGGGCAATTTAGCACTATTTCATCACATACTTTTAATTGCCCCCAAGGCTCTGCGTGCAACAATCCAATTCCTATTACCTCCGGAAGTTTTACAGCACCTTATCCAAACACATTCTATTCATTCACACCTTTATTAAGTGGAATGTATTCAATTTCAACCTGCGACTTAAATACTTGTAATACAAAATTATGGGTGTATGAATCTTGTAATTCCTACGCTTATAATTTAGATAATACTGGAACTATATTTTACAATGACGACAACGCTATTTGTGGAAACTTAGCTGATATTAATGCAATTTTAATCGCTGGAACAACTTACATTATTAAAGTTGGGATTAATGAAGCTACTACCTGTTCTACACCCCTTGGTTTTTCAATCATATACGATGGACCCATTATTGGCTGTATGGACCCACTAGCTTGTAATTACAATCCAAATGCTACACTATCTGATTCTAGTTGTGTATATTATCCAAGCCCTGATTGCTTAGGTCCTGATTTAATTATACTGCAAGATGTTATTCTAAACTCTCTTGAAATAAGAGAAGAACAGGCAACGAATTGTCAAGTTGTAGAAGGTTGTATGACGGGCTACGGCCAACGAACTGTTTTAGCTTTTACTACCTGGATAAAAAATATTGGTGACATTGATTATTACGTAGGAAATCCAACTGCAAATCCAACTCAATTCACTTTTGGAAACTGCCATGGCCATGCCCACTATGAAGGTTATGCAGATTATATTTTATACAGGAATGATGGTCAAAATATTCCAATAGGACATAAAAATGGATTTTGTGTGATGGATTTAGAATGCAATGATGGAGGCACTGGCCAATATGGATGCTCTAATATGGGGATTTCAAAACAATGTGGAGATATTTATGGCAGTGGGCTAGAATGTCAATGGATTGATATTACAGATGTTGATACTGCTGAATATATTTTAGCTATCAAAGTAAATTGGGATCAATCTCCAGATGCTTTAGGTCATTATGAAACGAATTATGCAAATAATTGGGCGCAAGTTTGTCTTCGTATAACAATGAATAGTGCCGGAGAAAAAGGGTACGAGATTCTTCCAAATTGTCAGCCTTATGTTGATTGTGCCGGAACAGCTTATGGTAATGCCATGATTGACTGTCAAGGAAATTGCAATGGAACTGCACTTCGTGGAGATTTAAATAACAATAGTATTCTTGAAACTAACGACGTTGTTTCATACTTAGAACATAGCGTAAATCTTGATCTAAATGCGCAATCGTGTAACGATTTATCTGCTGATAATACAATTAATGTATGGGATGCCGGATTATTATCCAATTGTATTATGAATGGCGCAACAAATAATTCTGAATGTACATTCCCGAATACTGTTCAAAATCCGAGTCAAGTAGTTACATTTTCTAATGAAGGTGTCTATACGCAATTTGCAAATCCCTCAGTAGGATATATGGACATATCAATTTTAAATTCAAGCACAAAAGTTACAGGCTATCAATTTGCTATAAATGGGGCAACAATTTCTGGAGCATCAAGTTTAATTAATCCCCTTACCTATCCTGTTCAATTAGAATACAATTCAATAAATGGCCAAGTAGCTGGATTATCACTTATTGATAGTATGATTCCAAAACATACTACTTTAACACCATTTATCCGTGTATTTCTTGAAAATATTACTTTAGATTCTTTAATTTGTTTGTCCCTAAATGCAGCAGCCTTAAACAATGTATATGAACCAATTACTGTAAATGTTTTGAATCCTTGTTCAGGTTCACTTGGTGTTTTAGAAAATCTAAATCCAAGTGATTTTATGATTTATCCAAATCCATCGAATCAAGCTCTAAATGTTTCATATATTGGTCAAAATGAAAAAATTGACTTAAGGATTTTTGATGCTTTAGGAAATGAAATCTATAAAGACAAACTTAATTTTAATTCACAAATTCATACCATAAATACTGAAACCCTTAGTAATGGCGTATATTACATGCAGCTATCTAATAAATTTGGGGATTTAAGAAAAAGTTTTACAATTGTTCATTAATCTTTGATTATTCGTTACTTATAATTGTCTCTAATAAGAAGAATTAATTAACTTTGTTTCCCGTAGTTACAAATTTATTTCATGTCCAATTCAACAAAGTATGTTTTTGTAACCGGGGGCGTAACATCTTCTCTGGGAAAAGGTATTATTTCTGCTTCCTTAGCGAAACTTCTTCAAGCAAGAGGTTACTCAACAACAATTCAAAAATTAGATCCCTACATCAATATTGATCCAGGAACATTAAATCCTTATGAACATGGAGAATGTTTTGTGACGGATGATGGTGCAGAAACAGACCTCGATTTAGGTCATTACGAGCGTTTTCTGAATGTCCCTACTTCTCAAGCAAACAATGTTACAACTGGAAGAATTTACCAAGCTGTAATAGAGAAAGAAAGACGAGGAGATTATCTAGGTAAAACGGTTCAAGTTATTCCTCATATTACTGATGAAATTAAAGACCGCATCCAATTACTTTCCAAAGATGGAAAATTTGATATCATTATTACAGAAATTGGCGGAACTGTTGGCGACATTGAATCTCTACCTTATGTTGAGGCTGTTCGTCAAATGCTTTGGGAACATGAAGAAGATTGTATTGTCATCCACCTGACACTTGTTCCATACTTATCTGCTGCTGGAGAATTAAAAACAAAACCAACTCAACATTCTGTAAAGCAAATGATGGAATTGGGAGTTCAACCAGATATTTTATGTTGCCGAACAGAACATGAACTAGATTTAACACTTAGAAAGAAAATTGCAAAATTTTGCAACGTTTCTATTAATGCAGTAATTGAGGCAAGAGATGCAAACTCAATTTATGATGTCCCACTTCTTATGCAAGCTGAAGAACTTGATAAAGTTGTTTTGCAGAAATTGGGTTTAATAACGAGGATAAAACCGGATTTATCAGATTGGAAAGCATTTCTTCAACGCTTAAAGAATCCAAAAAAAGAAGTTACAATTGGTCTCATTGGAAAATATGTTGAATTAAAAGACTCCTATAAATCGATTAGTGAATCCTTTATTCATGGAGGAGTTGCAAGTGAAGCAAAAGTTAATGTGGAATGGATTCACTCAGAAACATTGACAAAAGAAAATATTCAAGAAAGTCTTGGGCATTTAAATGGCATATTAGTGGCCCCTGGATTTGGAACAAGAGGTATTTCTGGAAAAATTGAAGCGGTTAATTTTGCGAGAGAAAATAATATTCCATTTTTAGGAATCTGTTTGGGAATGCAAGTTGCGGTTATCGAATTTGCACGGAATGTCTTAAAAATGACAGATGCAAACTCAACAGAAATTTCTGAAAAGACAAAATTCCCTGTGATTTCTATGATGGAAGAACAAAAACAGGTTTCTTATTTTGGAGGAACAATGCGTTTGGGAACATATAAATGTCAATTAAAATCAAATTCAAAAGCTTCAAACGCCTACAATTCGGAAAACATTAATGAACGTCACAGACACCGATTTGAATTTAATAATAGCTACCTTGAACAATTCGAAAAAGCTGGAATGCTTGCTTCGGGAAGAAATCCAGAAACAGGATTAGTTGAAGTTATAGAAATCCCAAATCACCCTTGGTTTGTTGGAGTTCAGTTTCACCCAGAATATAAAAGTACAGTGGCAAAACCTCACCCCCTTTTTGTTGCTTTCGTTCAGGCAGCCTTAACTCATAAAACAAAAAAATAATGGATCGCAATACCTTAACAGGCTTAGTCTTAATTGGATTAGTCTTAACAATTTTCTCAATTATAAATCAACCTTCAGAAGAAGATTTGAAGAAAGCAAAAATAGAAGCAGCACAAAAAACGGAGCGACAAATCAAAGAGAAGAAAAGTGAAGCTCCTTTAAAGACAGCGATAAAAACCTCTACAAGGAAAGCTGGGGATCTTGCTAAAGCAGTTTCAACAGGGGAAATTATCCGATTAGAAAATGAAAAACTAATCGTCGAATTTAATACAAAAGGCGGTATAGTTGCTGCAGTTTATTTAAAAGAATATAAGTCATATGATGATTTTTCTAAAAAGAAAGACAAGCCAATTTGTCTTTTTAGAGATGGTGATGCGCATAACCAACTTGTATTCCCTTTTAAAAACCAAAAGATTTATACAAAGAATTATCTATTTGATGTTTCACAGCAAACTGACAACAAAATTGTCTTTGAAATGGGAATTGATGGTGGAAAAATTATTCAAACCTATCAGTTAAAAGCAAATAAATTTGACTTAGATTATACAATTCAAGCCAAGGGATTAGAAAATGTAAGCAAAGAAAATATGCTGTTAAATTGGAAAACAGCATTTCGAAAAACAGAACGCTTGTTTAGTGAACAAAGAAGAGTTTCAACAATCTGCTACAATCAAAAAAATGAGGGATTCTCCTATCTTAGTGAAACTGCTGACGATTATCTAGAGGCTGAGGATGCACTCGAGTGGGTTGCATATAAACAAAGCTATTTCTCATCAATTCTTCAACCCAAAGAAGGTTTTGAAAAAATTGGCTCTAAAATGGGTGTTAAAACCTACAAAGAAGGGAGTGAAAAAAATTGGTCGCATTTAAAGGATTATAATTCTACACTTGATCTAAATTTTAAAGGTGATAAAGCGTCTTTCTCTTGGTATTTTGGACCAAATGACTACCAAATATTAAACTCTTATAAATCTGATTACGATGAAATTTTAAACTTTGGCTGGGGGCTTTTTAGATGGATAAATTTATATGCCGTTCAACCTATTTTTACCTTATTGGTAAACACAAAAATTGGAATGGGGATTGCAATTCTTATTTTAACGCTAGTTCTTAAATTAATTCTAATGCCGATTCAATGGAAGATGTTTGTAAGCTCAGTAAAAATGAAGATTCTAAAACCTGAAGTAGATGAATTAAATGCAAAATATCCGAAAAAGGATGATGCTATGAAAAAACAGATGGAAATGATGACTTTGTACAAAGAATCTGGCGCAAGTCCACTTGCAGGTTGTATTCCTATGTTAATTCAAATGCCAATTTTACTTGCAGTTTTTCGGTTTTTTCCTTCGGCTTTCGAATTAAGACAACGCCCCTTTTTATGGGCAGAAGATTTGTCGTCCTATGACTCTATTTTTGAATTTGGATTCAATATTTGGCCCTACGGAGATCACGTAAGTTTATTTACCTTATTAATGGCTGGTACAACTTTGATTTATACCGTGATGAATAGTGGTAACATGCAACAGCCACAACAACCTGGAATGCCAAACATGAAAGTGATCATGTATATTTTTCCAATCATGATGATCTTCTTCTTTAATAATTACTCTGCGGGCTTAAGCTACTATTATTTTATTTCTACTTTAATTTCTATCCTAATGATGTTGGTGATTAAGAAGTTTTTTGTTGATGAAGATAAATTGCGTATAAAAATGGCAGATAGAAAAACTCAAAATGCCAGCGGAGGAAAAGAAAAAAAGAAATCTCGTTTCCAAGAAAAACTTGAGGAAATGCAGAGAAAACAACAAGAAATGTTAAAAAACAGAAATAAATAGACTATGAGATTTTTTATAGATACTGCAAATTTAAAGGAGATTAAGGAAGCTAATGATCTTGGAATCCTAGATGGCGTGACAACAAATCCTTCATTGATGGCAAAAGAAGGGATTACAGGAGCACAAAATATCCTAAATCATTACCTTGCTATTTGTGAGATTGTTGATGGACCTGTGAGCGCTGAAGTAATCGCTACTGATTTTGACGGAATGATTCGTGAAGGAGAGCAATTAGCAGCTTTACACAAAAATATCGTGGTGAAAATACCAATGATTTTAGAGGGAATCAAAGCGATTAAATATTTTTCTGCTAAAAATATCCGAACTAACTGCACCTTGGTTTTTTCTGCTGGACAAGCATTATTGGCAGCAAAAGCCGGAGCAACTTATATTTCTCCATTTCTTGGTCGCTTAGATGATGTTTCAACTGATGGAATTTCACTGATAGCTCAAATTCGTTTGATTTACGATAATTATGCTTTCGATACTGCAATTCTTGCAGCATCTGTTCGCCACCCAATGCACATTATAAATTGTGCAGAAATTGGAGCAGATGTTATGACTGGCCCATTGAGTGCTATAAAAGCACTGGCAAAGCATCCTCTTACTGATTTAGGCTTACAGCAATTTCTTGCAGACTACGCAAAAGGAAATAAATAAGACATGCTACCCAAAGCAGATAAAAAAGAACGCAACGAACTTTTTTGGGCTGGCTTTAAAGAAGTTATGCGCCGAAGAATGTCTAGCTCTGGAAAACGCATTAACTGGATAAATTATCCCACCCAAGTTAAAAATACCTACATCCGCTTAATTTGTGATGGAAAACTTACAGCTTTATGTTACGACATTCAATTTAAAGATCCAGAAATTAAAGCTATATTTTGGGAGCAATTAGGTGAACTAAAGAAAGTGATGGAAGCAAAAATGAAGTATCCAACGCAATGGACAGAACGCTTTTTTACAGAAGAAGGACTAGAGATTTCAAGAATTTCGTGGGAACTAGAAGGATTTAACTTTTATAAGGATGAAGACTGGAAGGAAATTCATAAATTTTTTAAACTTCGCCTAAGTGAATTTGACGAATTTTACCAAGAATTTAAAGACATCCTTATCACTTTGGTCGATTAATCGTAAATTTGAGCTATGAAATTAATCTTTACTTGTTGCCTATTTTTTTTATCTGTTGAAATATTCGCACAATCTTACATTTTAGATACTGACTTCCAACTTGGAATTCCAACAAATTATTCAATAGTTGATAATGATTTTAATGCTCCAAACAGTCAAGTTGCAAATTTTACAAGTGCATGGATTGGAATAGTTGACCCTGAAGATTCAACAAATAAAGTCGCAGCAGCAACATCTTATTTTTCACTTGAAGATACCGCAAGTCGTTGGTTAATTACACCCGCACTAACTCTCTCTTCGTTTGGAAATTTTATTTCATGGAAAGCAAAATCACACGACCCTTCTTTTCCAGATAATTACATTGTCTTAGTTTCTACAACTGATAATCAAATTAGCAGTTTTATAGATACTATTGGAGATGTTGAACAAGAGAATTTTGAGTGGACAGAAAGAGAGGTAAATCTTAGTGAAAATGGATACAACAGCCAAACTATCTTTGTTGCTTTTGTAAATACAACATTTGACGGCTACATTCTTTATTTAGATTCTATTCAAGCTCGAATTGAAGATCCAGTTGGGAATAGTGAACTAAATTCAATATCTGTAAAAATGTATCCAAATCCAACTAACGACTTTTGTATTATTGATTGTGAAAAACCTATAAAATCAATTGCTCTATTTGATTTTGAAGGGCGACTTATAACTACTATTGAAGAGCAAACTATTGATCTGAGAAATTACAAAAGCGGCATTTATTTTATTTCATTAAATATTGAAAATCAAATAATTACTAAACGTATAGTAAAGCTTTAGTTTTGAAAAATAAACTAATAGAAAAAGTTCAAAAACACATTCAAAAGCAATTTGAAACAATGGAAGGAAGCCACGATTGGTTTCACATTGAACGTGTCTTAAAAATGGCGCAATACATACAGTCAAAAGAAGGAGGCGACTTTGAATTAATTTCTTTAACTGCCCTTTTGCATGATATTGCAGATCATAAATACAACAATTATAATTTTGAAATAGGAGCTACTAAAGCTTTTGATTTATTAATTTCAGAGGGTGCCAATCAAGAACTGGCAGAAAAAGTAGCAAGCTTAATAAATATCATTTCCTTTAAAGGAGGTGACGTAAGTGACCAAGAAACAAGCTTAGAAGGTAAAATTGTGAGGGATGCAGATCGTTTAGATGCAATTGGTGCAATTGGCATTGCGCGTGCTTTCGCATATGGAGGAAGTAAATCTCGACCTCTTTTTAATCCTGAAATTTCTCCAATAATGCACGCAACAAAAGAAGAATATGCTAAGTCAAAAAGTCATACAGTGAACCATTTTTACGAGAAACTACTCTTATTGAAAGATCGCATGGAGACTAATACCGCTAAAGAAATAGCAAAAAAAAGGCATGAAATTATGCTAAAGTTTTTAGAAGAATTTCAGAAAGAATGGAACCTTTCTGTTTAAACTTATTTCTGTGATTCCAAAAAACAAATCCCGGACAAGGATTGATATTTCACTATGTGAGTTAATTCAAAAAAACACTGCTCACTTACGATAAATTAAAGAAATAGTAATAATCCCATAATAGCACCTAAGCAATAAAACCTTGCCGTCTTGAATGCTTTCTGGACAACATTTGGCTACACACTGCTACTAGATCACGAATATTTTTTCACTATCTTCACAACTTCAAAGTAAATTGATAACATGGCAACTCCATGCTCGGTAAATGCAAACGGCAATGCAGAATTTGGGCGTTTTGTTTTTGATGTCATCACAATTTGTGATGACATATTTTCATATTCTTCTTTCGTTAATTGAAACATAAAATCACTCGGAAATAATTCTTTATTTCTTTTTACAGACTGATTTAATACTCGTGTCTCAACTTCATACAATTCTGCCAAATCCCTGTCAAGCATTATTTTTACACTCCTTCCTGTATAGATTTTTTGATTAATTATTGCTAATTCCATAACTTAATTTTTACTTTAAGTTAGTGAAATAGTTGATTTCAAACAAGAAAAAGACATGAAATTATGCTGCGATTTTTAGCTGATTTTAAAACTGAATGGACCTTTACCATTTAATAGTTGGGTGATTTACAGAAAGTTTTTTCTCTTTCTGATCCATTATAATCTTATTTTCAAGTACTTTTTTACTCTCAGGATAAAGCGGGACATGATTTTTTCCAAGTTTTATCTGTTTAACTTGCTCACAGACATCAACGATTTCTTTCTGTAGATACGATTTACAAAAAAAGTTCCAAACATAGTCAATCGCTATTTCATTTGGATGAATAAGGTCTTTTTTATAAAAACGATAATCCCTCAAATCATCCATCACCAATTCATACGCAGGAAAATAAGAACAATTTTGATTTTTTGTCAATTCTGCAATTACTTGAATCAAACATGCTTTACTAAGATTATTTTCCACATATCCATCTTTCAAATGCCTAACTGGACTTACAGTAAATACAATTTGTAGATTGGAATTAAAATTTATTAAATCTCTTATTATCCCTTGCCAAAAGTCAACTAAATCCTTTATCTCGGAAAGTTCTTTTTGGAAACTATTACCAGCTTGTTTGTGACAATTTGCTACAAGTTTATCACTTTCTAAATGGCGATAAGCGAAGGCCGAACCAAAAGTTATAAAAAGAAATTTTGCCTTTCCTAATTTATCTTTTAAGGCTTCACGTTCAAGTAGTATTCGCTTCTTTAAATCATTTGAAGTTAAAGCATAAATTTTTCCTGAGCTTCCCCAATGAAAGAATAAGTCGTCACTTTTTAAAAATTCAACTTCCTTTTCTGAATGAATAGCATCCAAAAGTAATTGTCCAAGAGGTCTTGGGTGAAAGATAGTGCCAAAGACATTGCTAGTTGCATCCAAACCCGATAAAATTGCCTGATTTCCAATTTCCTCAGAAAAACAACTTCCTAGAAAGAGAATAGAATCGCCAAAATTTATTTTAGTTTGACTTTCAATTACATCCATTGACAAGCGAAAGGAATCTTTCATCAATTAGATATTAAATTTTGAGCATTTAACTTTGCTGCATCCGTAATTTTTTCGCCGCTCATCAAACGTGCAATTTCATTAATTCGATCTTGCTCATACAAATATTCCACATTCGTCTTCATTTGCTTGTTTTCAAGTTCTTTGCTCACAAACAAGTGATGTTCAGCTTTTGCTGCAACTTGAGGAAGGTGAGAAATTGCTATAAGTTGAACTTTAGATCCCATTTGCTTCAATAAAACCCCAATTTTTTGTGCCACTTCGCCAGAAACTCCTGTATCTATCTCATCAAATAAAATGGTGGGCAAGTCACGCTTTTCAGAAACTAACTTTTGAAGTGCCAGCATCAAACGAGAAAGCTCTCCCCCACTCGCAGCTTTTTCTATTGCTATCGGATCAATCCCAAAATTTGCAGAAAATAAAAAAGAAGAATTTGTTAAACCAAATGAATTTAATTCATTATTCAAACTAAGATTGAAATCTAATGTCGTATGTGGAAGTTTTAAATCCAATAAAATTCCTTGGAGATCTGAAAGGATAGTTCCTTCTGCTTTTGTTCTTTTTTCATGTAAAATTGTTGCTTTTTCACGTAAAAGTTTTTCTAACTGAGCAACTTGTTTAGTTTGTTGTTCTACCTCGGTATTTAAAGCAGCTACCGTTTCTACTTTCGTCCGCAAATCTTCTTCAAATAATTTTAATTGGTCTTGGTCTTGAACTCTGTGCTTACTGAGAGCTAAATTGAAGGCGTCTAACGAAGTAATTAGTTCCACTAATTGCTTTGGGTCAGCATGTGCATTATCGAAATGACGTAAGGCATCGTTCGAAAGATCTTTTAACTCAAGTAAAACAACATCTAAGCGACTTTTAATTGCATTAAGATTTGAATCCAGATGTATATTTTTATCAATAACACCTTTAATAGTTTGAAGTTGTTCAAAAATTCCATTTTCGTCTGTCAGTGACATTAATTGTGAAAAGACAGCTTTTAGGTTTTCGGAATTCTCCAAACGCGATAATTCACTTTCAATAAATGAATAATCAATAGCATCCAAGCGTAAAGACTTTAATTCACTTAAAACAAATAAGTTGTAATCCTGCGCTTGTAATATGTTACTAAGTTCTTCCTGCTTATTAGCAAGTAAACGATTTAAATTTGAAAGTTCTTTGAAATCCTGTGAAAAAGCAGTACGCTCTTTTTCTAAGCCCGCAAGAATATCTATTAATTCAAGTTGATACGACTTTGATTTAAGTTCTAAAGTATTGTATTGCGAATGAATTTGAATTAGAAGCACTGTCAATTTTCGCAGCACAGACAACTGGACCGGAGTATCATTTATAAAACAACGCGATTTCCCTTCCTTACTAATTTCACGGCGAACAATTAAGTGTTTCTCAAAATCTAAATCATGCTCCTCAAAAAACAATTTAAACTTTTCAGAAATAGTAAACTCAGCTTCGACAGAAGCTTTAGAATTTTTTGTTCCAATTACTGAAAAATCTGCACGTTCTCCTAAAATAAGATTTAAAGCATTTAAAAGTATGGATTTTCCAGAACCTGTTTCACCAGTGATTACTGTATAAGCTTCATTAAAATTGATTTGAACTTCATCTATCAATGCAAAATTAGATATGCGAAGTAGTT
>Ga0209358_10000342_pt1 | contig 41188 bp, 35 predicted proteins | sample LauGreFa1BDMLBSN_2_FD_187574 | JGI IMG/M metagenome (GOLD analysis project Ga0209358, IMG submission 187574) | Freshwater lake microbial communities from Lake Michigan, USA - Fa13.BD.MLB.SN (SPAdes) (version 2) | ecosystem: Environmental > Aquatic > Freshwater > Lake | place: Lake Michigan, USA... | reverse complement strand
TCGGTCGAGAAAGGGCAGCACCGCTTCTCGGCCCTCGTCATGGCGGTGGTCCAGAGCGAGCCCTTCCGCCTCCGCCGCGGCACATCTCAGGTTGAAAGCGTCCCCGCATCCCCTAAAAAGAAATAACCCGCCCGCCATGTCCTTCGCCAAAACCCTCAGCCGCCGCACCGTCCTCAAGGGACTGGGCGTCACCATGGCCCTGCCTTGGCTCGAGCAGATGGGCATGCAGACGAGCTGGGCCGCCGGCAACACGCCCGTCGCCCAGGCCGCGCCCAACCGCATGGCCTACGTGTACATCCCGAACGGGGTGAACCCCGAGGGTTGGCAGATCCCGACGGAGGGCGCGCTGCCGGCGAAGCTGCCGGCGATCCTCCGCCCGCTCGCGGACCTCTCCAAGGATTTCTCGGTCCTCTCCGGCCTCACGGCCGACAAGGCCCGTGCGCACGGCGACGGCGGCGGCGACCACGCCCGCGCGATGGCCGCGTACCTCACCGGCGCGCAGCCGCGCAAGACCGACGGCGCCAACATCAAGGTCGGCGTGTCCGTCGACCAGATCGCGGCCGCCCGCATCGGCGACCGCACGCGTCTGGCCTCCCTCGAGGTCGGCGCCGACTCCAGCAAGATGGCCGGCGGCTGCGACTCCGGCTACAGCTGCATCTACGAGTCCAACCTCTCCTGGCGCTCCGCCACCCAGCCGATGCCGAAGGAGGTCAGCCCCAAGCTGATCTTCGAGCGCCTCTTCGGCTCGGGCACCGACCTCGAGCGCGCCCGCCGCGACGCCGAGCGCAAGAGCGTCCTCGACGCGGTGCGCGACGACTTCCGCGAGCTCAACGTGCGCCTCGGCGCCGACGACCAGCGCAAGCTCGACGAGTATTTCACCGCGGTCCGCGAGATGGAGCTGCGCATCTCCAAGGCCGGAGCGCAGGGCGCGCCCAAGCTGCCCCCGGGCGTCAAGCCGCCGTCCGGCATCCCGCAGAGCTACGAGGAGCACCTCCGCCTGCTGGCCGACCTCATCGTCCTCGCGTTCCAGACCGACACGACGCGGATCTCGACCTTCGTCTTCGCCAACGAGGGCAGCAACCGCTCCTACCCGTTCATCAACGTGCGCGAGGGTCACCATAACCTCTCCCACCACGGCGGCGACCCGGAGAAGAAGGCGAAGATCCAGGACATCAATATCTTCCACACCACGCAGCTGGCCTACTTCCTCAACCGCCTGAAGTCGGTCAAGGAAGGCGACGGCACGCTGCTCGACCACTCGATGATCGTCTACGGTTCGGGCAACGGCGACGGCAACCGCCACAACCACGACGACCTCCCGATCCTGCTCGCCGGCCGCGGTTGCGGCACCATCCGCCAAGGCCGCAGCATCCAGTACGGCAAGGAGACCCCGCTCAACAACCTCTGGGTCTCCATGCTCAACCGCATGGACATCCGTGACGTCCAGTTCGGCGACAGCTCCGGCGAACTGAAGAAGTTGAGCTGAGTGCAGGGGGCACTCTTGTAGGGGCAGCACCGCGTGCTGCCCTAGCCGTCTTTAGGTAGGGACCAGCGTCCCCGCAAGAGACAGAGTACAGAGTACGGATTATGGAGTACAGAGTGCTGAATCGAGTGCTGAGTCGATGGCACCTGATGCCGCATCAGCAATCCGCCAACCGCTAACCCCCACCCGCCCGCGAATACCCTTCGCGCCAGGTAGGCACCAGCGTCCCCGCAGGAGACAGAGTGCAGAGTACGGATTACGGAGTACAGAGTGCTGAATCGAGTGCTGCATCGATTGTACCTGTTGCCTCATTGCCCATCCGCCAACCGCTAACCCCCACCCGCCCGCGAATACCATTCGCGCCAGGTAGGGACCAGCGTCCCCGCTGGTCCGCGGCTCTTCCTGTCTCCTCATCGATTCCGCACTCGATTCAGCACTCGATTCCGCACTCCGCCCTCTTTCCCTTCAGATCATCCCCATCTCCTCGGCGAGGAAGGTGAGCTTGCTGTTGAGCAACTCGACCTTCGCGAGGAGGGCGGTATCGGTGGCCTTCAACGCCGCGACGTCCCTCTTGAGCCCGGCCATTTCGGCTCTGAGTTCAAGGAGAAGGGCGAGGATGGCCTCGTTGGAAGTGTTCATGTCATGGGAATTTGGTCCGCGCGGAGGATTCGCCGGGAACGCGCGCGGAACGTTCTCGAAGGCGCCAAGGCTTCCCCGGGAGGGGAGGGAGTGATCGGGTCCTTGCGGACCTGGGTCGATAGGCGCGTCAGCTCCAGGGACTCAGCGTAAGCTGGGTCCTTGGTGGCAGGATAGTCGCCGTATCAACATTGCGTGGCATCCTGTCCGCCCCCTTTTTTCGGTCAACAGGATTCTAGAAGAAGAGGAGGGGAGGGCAGGAGGGCACGAGGATACGAGGCACTCCTCCCATCCCCCCGGCCGACCGAGGACGGTCAGCCCTACCAGAAAGGGATAGAGTTCAGAGTACGGAGTGCTGCATCGAGTGCTGAATCGATGGCACCTGATGCCGCATCAGCAATCCGCCAACCGCTACCCCCCACCCGCTCGCGAATACCTTCGCGCCAGGTAGGGACCAGCGTCCCTGCTGGTCCGCGTCTCTTCCTGTCCCCCCTCGACCCAGCACTCGACTCAGTACTCTTCACATGCCCGCTCTGCATCGTCTCTCCTGACCCTGGCCCTGACCCTGACACTTCATGGCACTCCTCCCATCCCCCGGCCGACCGAGGACGGTCAGCCCTACCTGAATGAGACTCGGCGTAGAGTACAGAGTTCAGAGTACAGAGTGCTGAATCGAGCGTACCAGGTGCCGCATCATCAATCCGCCAACCGCTAACCCCCAACCGCCCGCGAATACCATTCGCGCCAGGTAGGGACCAGCGTCCCTGCTGGTCCGAGGCATGGGGTCTGACTTCATCTCGCGTAGCGATGATGTGTCTGACCCCATGCCGTGTCTCTCCTGTCCCTGTCCCTAACCCTGACCCTGGCCCTTCATGGCTCTCTTCCTGCCTCCCCTCGACCCTACCCTCGACTCAGCCCTCCGTACTCCGTACTCTGAACTCTGTACTCCTCCTTCCCCCATGCCCCGCTTCGTCTTCCTCCTCCCTTTCGTCTTCGTTGCGTGCGCCTTCGCCGCCACCGGCCCGAACGACTCCGCGATCGGGCCCGACTACGCGCCGGCCCCGGAGATGACCGCGAAGGCCGGCGTGCCCAAGGGGACGATCAAGGAGTTCACGATGCTCTCGACCGACAGCAAGGCCTACCCGGGCATCGCGAAGAACAAGCCGGGCGAAGTCGTCCCCTATAAGCGTAAGGTGCAGGTCTACATCCCGGCTCAGTATGTCGCCGGCCAGCCCGCGCGCCTGCTGCTCGTGACCGACGGCCCGTGGTACACCAAGCGCGTCGCGACCGCCCTCGACAACCTGATCGCCGCGAAGCGCGTGCCGGTGCAGGTCGCCGTGCTGGTCGAGTCGGGTGGCGGCGACAGCAAGGGTAGCCAGCGCGGCCTAGAGTACGACACCCTGTCGGCCAAGTACGCCGAGTTCATCGAAGCCGAGGTCCTGCCGCGGGTGACCAAAGAGACGGGGGTGACTTTCACCAAGAACCCTGAGGAGCGCGCGGCGATGGGCGGCAGCTCCGGCGCGGCCGCGGCCCTCACGATGGCCTGGTACCGTCCCGACCTCTACCGCCGCGTGTTGAGCTACTCCGGCACGTTCGTGAACCAGCAGTACCCGGAGGACCCGAAGACCCTCCACGGCGCCTGGGAATACCACGACAGCCTGATCCCGAAGACGGACAAGAAACCGCTGCGGATCTGGCTGCAGGTCGGCGAGAAGGACAATGGCTGGGACCGCCCCGTGCCGCCGTCGTATCACAATTGGGTCGAGGCCAACGAGCGCATGGCCGCCGTCCTCGCCAAGAAAGGCTACGCCTACCAGTACGTCTTCTGCCGGAAGGCCGGCCACGTCGACGGCAAGGCCGTCGCCGCCACGCTCCCCTCCGCGCTGGAGTGGATCTGGAAGTAAGGTAGGGGCAGCACCGCGTGCTGCCCTAGCTGCCTCTGCACGCCCAACCCCCAACCGCTAACCCCTATCCGCCCGCATTCCGCGCGTCGACGGTCAGCCCTACCTGCGAGAGACTCGGCGTTGAGTACGGAGTACAGAGTACAGAGTGCTGAATCGAGTGCTGAATCGAGCGTACCTGGTGCCTCATCAGCCAACCGCTAACCGCCAACCCCCACCCGCTCGCGAATACCCTTCGCGCCAGGTAGGGACCAGCGTCCCTGCTGGTCCGCGGCAGGGGGTCTGACTTCATCTCGCGTAGCGATGATGTGTCTGACCCCTTGCCGTGTCTCTCCTGACCCTGGCCCTGACCCTTCATGGCTCCCATGCCGTACCTCTCTTGGGCGCCGATGCCTCATCGCCCATTTACCAACCGCCAACGCCTAACCGCCCGCGAATACCCTTCGCGCCCCCCTGCCTCCCCCTCGATCCAGCACTCGACCCAGTACTCGATGCAGCACTCTTCTCTTGCTCGCTCTGCATCGTATCTCCTGACCCTCCCCCTGACCCTTTGCCTTAGGTCTCCCCTCCGTACTCTGCACTCTGTACTCCGTACTCCTTCCCCCTCCGCCTACTTCCTCGTCATCTTCAGCGCTTCCTTGGCCTGCTCCGGCGTCAGCCCCGCTTCCCCGCCATCGACGCGGATCGCGACCAGCCACTCGGTGCTCTCCGGCACATAACCGAAGCGCCGGATGAGCGCGTCCTCGATGCCCTCCAGGTGCGCCGCTCCGTAGAACAGTGCGACGGTCTCCCCGGCCTTCCGCTGGCCGATGAAGCGGCGGAGGCCAGACACCGCCTCCTGGTTGCGCTCCTCGAGGATGAGCCGGGCGATCCGCTTGCCGGATTCACCGCCGAGCTGCTTACCCAGCTGCTTCTCGCTGGCGGCCGGGTCGGTGCCGATGATGCCCAGGAGCATCGTCGCGCGGAGTCGCGGGTTATACTTCACGAACGTCAGGCCGACGTCGGCGATGAGTCCGCCGAGCCCGCCGCCCTGCATGACGTCCATCATCATCTTGAATTTGGCCTCCGCCACCTTGTCGGGCGGACCCAGCGGCTGGTCGGGTCCCTCCGGCCGCGGCGTCGTCAACGTCTCCCCCCGCAGGCGGGCCAGCATCTCCGCCTGCGTGAGGTCGGCGTTGTGGAAGTGCTCCCGGCGGTAGTCGATGCCCTCGTACTGCGAGATCAACCCGAGCGCGTCGGCAATCTTCGTGTAGAGCACCCCGGGTCGGCGCTCCGGCCCCTGCTTCTTGAAGTCATCCTTCCGGGCGGACACCCCCTCGAAGAGCGTAATCGCGTCCCCATCGAGGATCCGCTGCACCTGCCGGTAGTAATCCCGCTCCGCGATGTGCACCGCCGCCACGAGACGCACCTTGGGGCCCTGACCGGATAGCGGGACGAGCGTGCGGCTGGCCAGGTGGAGCTCGTAGGCGGCCGGCCCCGTCTGGACCGTCTTCATCACCGGCTCGATCTTCAGCGGCACGCGCGGGTCGATCGCCGTCGGCGTACAGCCCGCGATGAGCAGGGCCAGGAGAGCGAGGGGGAGAAAGGCGCGACCCATGCCCCTGTTCGTAAGGACACTTCCATGATGGTCAACGCTTTGGCTGGCGGGCCTGGCCGACGTCCGCACACTGCTGCCGCATGAAGACGTGGTTCGCCCTCCTCGCCCTACTCGCGCTCGTCGGTTGCGAGACCCCGACGAAGAACAGCACCGCCGCCGCGAACCTCACCCCCGAGCAAGTCCTCGCTTGGGCCAAGCTCGACCAGACCCTCGCCAACCCCCGCAAGCTTACCGTCGGCCAAGCCGACGGACGCGCCACCCTCGGCGAGTACGTCACCCTCCTGAACGGTGAGGAAGCCAGGCGCTTCCTCCGCCGGCATGGCTACGCGCAGACCGTGCGCACCGTCGCCGTTCGTCGCACGGAAAGCACCATCCAGGTCGACGTCGAGATCGCCGGCCGCGACGGCCAGAAGACCATCCTCACCCTCTACGCCGACGGGCATAAGCAGGGGATTGGGTAGGGGCAGCACCGCGTGCTGCCCTAGTTGAAACCACCCGCCAACCGCTAACCCCTAACCGCCCGCGAATACCATTCGCGCCAGGTAGGGACCAGCGTCCCTGCTGGTCTGCGTCTCTTCCTATCTTCCCATCGACTCAGCCATCAACCCAGTACTCGATCCCGCACTCGACTCAGCACTCGCCCCAGCCCCAGCCCTTCATGCATCCCTTCCCCTTGCCACCCTCCCCGCGTCCGCTATCCATTCCACCTTCCGATGCTGCCCCCTCCGCTGCCCGTCGCGCCGCCGCCGTTCCCTTCGCCGGGCACGACGACGCCTGTCCGCGCCGCGCACCGCGATTGGTGGATCTGGCTATTGGCGGCCGCGGCGGCGTGCCTCTTCGGGGCGCTCTTCTTCGCCGTCTGCAGCCCGTTCGTCGCCTTGGCCAACCTCGCCAACGACAAAGCCCTGGAGACCCTTCACGAGGCCGTGGACTCCAAGGAGCACCCCATCCTCTTCAGTGCCTTTGAAATCTTCGTGAAGAAGTACGTCGGTCTAGCCACCGTCCAGCTCCACGCCCAAAGCCTCGGCGTCGCCATCCTCTTTTCGGTGGTGCCCTTCGTCACCACCCTTGCCATCGCCGGTCTCAGCCACCCCATCTTCCTCATCGGCGGAGCCCCGGGCGGATGGCGCGGCACCCTCCGCAGCTTCGCGCTCCACCGCTTCCTCGCCGAATTCGCCACGATCCTGATCGTGCTCGGAACCTTCCTCGCCCCCCTCGACCTCGTCCAGTCCGGCACGGTCCTCTTCATCGCCATCCCCTTCGTCCGGTTTGCGGCGCTCATCTTCCTCTGGATTCACCTCGCCCGCACCCATGCGTTCGGCCCCGTCCGCGCCCTGTTCCTCGGTCCGCCCGGCATCCTCTTCGCCGGCCTCTTCTCCTTTGCCTTCAGCTTCGTCCTCGCGCTGTACGCCTTCGCCTACCTCATCGTCCGAAGCTTCTGATTGGATGGGAGGTCAAGGCGGCCTCATGGGAATGGAAGTCGACGGCTGGGCGGTTGTCCGCCCCGCCCGGGAGGGGCGCGGTGACCAGCAGGCCGCGGACCGGCTGGAATTCGGCCAGCACCTTCTCCGAAGGGGAAGGCGAGGAAGGGCATCGAGGGAATGATGGGAATCATGTTCATAATTAGGGTAGGGTGTTGGGGAAAAAGGGTAGGGGTGCTTGTCGCTTATAAACGACGAAGAGACGCGATCGCCTAAGCGTGGCGCGCCCCTTAAGTGTCGCTGCAAGGCCGTTTTAAAGATCCAGGCCGTTCCGCAAATCACCGCCTTCGGTTCTTTTGCCAGTTCTCTTGAAGTCCAGTTCGGTCAGGGCACGTCCAAGACTGATGTGCGCCGCATGAATAATCTCCTTCTGGCGTTCGCTTGGGGTGATCAAGGAACCATGCACGAGATGGTTGCGGATCAAGGCGCTGGCCCGGAGATTCCAGTCCAGCTTATCGCGCTTGAATATATTGGTGAGGATCGGGTCGAGTCGCTTCAGTTCGAAGATGCTGGCGACCGCCGGCAGGGGGATGGCCTGGCCGCGCGGTTTCGGCAGGGCGGCCCGGACTTCGCTTTCCGCCTCAATCGACAAGTAGAGGGTTTCCAAGGTAGTGAGGATTTCATCGGCCGGGACTTTGCCCGTCTTGGCCTTGGTCACCTCCTCCAGTCGGCGAAGCAGTTCCGCCCGCGGGGTATGCAGCTTATTGGTGCGCAACCTCTCGAAGGCGCGCTTCACGCGTTTGCGCAGGCGTCCCCCGAAGGAGGGTTGTTGCCCATGTAGGACGTTGTCCCGGTGCAACTTGATTTCCTCGATTTCCTTCAGGAGCTTGGCGTCGACTGCCTTTTCGGCGGCCGCCCCCTTCAAGAGCTGCCCCATCGAAGGAAGCCAAGAGGCATGAACTTCCGCGAACTGGCTCAAGGAGAGGTCGGCATCCTCCAGGAGGAGGAAGCACGGACCCCGGCCGATGGCCTCTCCCAGCATCTGTTCGATGCCGGCGCAATGCAGGATGGCCTCGTAGTTCTGGAGGAGCTTCGTTTGGTCAAGTTTCACGACGGCGCCACCAACCAGAGTCAGCGCCGGCGTCTCACCCCGGAGCACGCGACGGATGGCCGCGGCGTAGGTTTCCGCCCGTGGCGGATGGGATTGCGAGTCAATCATGGCTTTGATTGGATGAATCGAGGTTAGGGTCGGTTGAAAGGAATGTGACCGAAGACCCGGTCACCGGTATCCGTGCGACCTATGCCGACGTACTGGTTATCCGACAGGCGAAGGTACTCGAAGGTCACTGCCGGGAAATCGCCGGCCAGCTTCACGGCCGTAGGCGTGGGGGCGACCGCCGCCATTACGTGGAGGCGGGCCGCGGAGCGTGCAGCCAACTGAGTCAGGATGGGTCGAAGGGATTCGCCGGTGTTCACGACGGCATCGGCAATCACTACCGTGTGGGGATCGGCCGACAGAACCATGCGCAGGTCTTTGTCGCTCAAGCCGACGGACCGGCATGGAGTGACGGGAAAGAGCGGTGCCTCGCGAAGCACGTCGCGGATTCCATCGCTCAGGTATTGGCCCGAGCGCATCAGGCAGACGACCGCGATGCGGTGTTCCTCCTTGATGCGGATTCCTTCCCGGGGGCCTTGGCAATGCTGGATCGTGTAGCTTTCCAGCTCGAGGACGTCCGTCAGGCCATAGGCCAGGAATCGGCCAATGTCGTGATGTGCCGCGCTGAGCGAGCGAGCGTCGATGTCGACCCGTCGCGATTGGTTCGCGAGAAGTCGGGCGGCGGGTTGGAGGGTGTGATGCTTAAGCGGCATGGCGGTTGCGGTGGATGGTTTCGAGGTGCGGGAAGAGCTCGTCCCAGGGCGAAAACGGCAGGTCCTGGTGGCGCTGATGGTCATGCGACGTGCTCCAGAGCAGGGGATGGCGGCGGACGGACTCCAGGAGCCGGGGATTGAGCTCGTTCGTCTTCTTGCAGCGCCGGGCAACGACGACCGCATGCTGGCAATTGAGCATCATGTCCGTTTCGATCTCGGAATCGCCGATCGCCACGGACCACTTGGCATGCTTCGCCAGGGCTTGGGCGAAGGCGCCTTTCCCTTCGCTGGAAAAAACAGGGCTATGTTCGGCTTCGACGGATCCGTGGACGGGAATACCGGGAAAGCCCGCCTGCTCCAGGACGCGTCTCCATACCGGGGAAAGCCCACCGGTCAGAACGACGACATAGGCTTTGCCCGTGGCCTCCTTGAGGAAGGCGATCATGGCTGGCGATAGTTGGATGGCGTTGGCCGCGGCTACGCAACGACGCCCGAATTGCGGTGCTTCCGGCCAGTGGATGCGTCGGTGGATTTCGAACGACCGCGGCTCGTAACCATAGCGGTCGAAATTCTTGATCATGACATCGGTTGACCAGCCCGCCTCCTTAAAGAAGGTCTTGCTGGCATCGATGGGCGCGAGGGTGTGGTCGGCGTCCAGCAGGACCAGGGGACGCCCTTGCAGCAGGGCGACATGGTCATCGGCCAGGGAGCGGATGGCCGCCAGGTTGTTTTCTCGGTTGGTTCGCATGGTTAGGGGCTTAGGCATGGAGGGTGCTCAGGAGGCCATGCAGGTCGTCAGCTCCCAGGGTCGTCAGCTTGCAGCCGCTGCGGAGGCAGGCGGCCCGGGCGGCCTGGTGCTCGGCCAGAATTTCGGCCTTGATGGCCTGGAGGCTCAGGGGCCGGACCTTGAGCGGGTCGCGCTGGCGCCGCCGCAGCACTTCTTCGGCGGGGGCGAGCAACTCGATGATTTCGGTGAACAGGGCATCATCGGTCTGCGTGAAGACCTCCTCGACGCTTCCGGTGCGCTCCGAATACAGGGCGCAGTGGCCTTCGCAAAGCAGCCCCGTTTTGCCGGTCAGGTCTTGCCGCAACATGGTGGCGGCGGCGAGATGCCGGTAGTGTCGGCGCTGCTGGTTATCCAACGAAGCCATGACCAGCCCTTCCGGGAGGAGCGAACGCAGGATCTCGGAGCCGATGACGTGGGCCCAGCCGTCGAGTCTAGGCAGGGCGGCCTTGACCAGGCTGGATTTGCCGACGCCGCGGGCTCCGATGATGCAGACGCGCCGTGGCCGCAAGGTTTGGGTGGGCATGGGTTTTTCCATGACACCAAAATTGAGGTCCCTGCGGACGCCTCCAACGGAGCCCAAGGGGGGCCTAAGTTCAAACGTTGGTACGCTTAGGGTGGATCAGCCTTCCCCCCGGAAAAACCTCAAAAAAGGCCTTAAATCGCCCTTGGGCTTTAGTGGTGTTAGGGCTACCCTAATTTGTCGCACCCCAGCCTCAGGCCCTTATCGAGCCTTCCGGCTTCTTCCTCTTGGTTGAAATAGACGCCGAACTGCATTTCGCCGATCATATCTAGGGCTTTCTGGATGCGCTCGAACTCGCTGAGCTTTGATTTACGGACGTTGCCCTTTTCGGTCACCGTTTGCTTCAGCAGTTCGACCGCGAAGCGCATCTCCGGGATAGCCCAGGCTGCAACTTCGCCGTCCATCATGTTGTCCGAATGCTCGGAGGCGCTGATCGACTTCAAAGTCTCCGCATAGGTGGCTAACGCAGCATGAAGAGTCGGGCCAAAAACCTGCTGACCTTGCGATGCGTAGGCATCATGGAGCTGCAGGCGCGCTTGCATCATGGAAATAAGTCCGCCGGGCAGGCATTCGGTCTCCATGAGGCCGATGTATTCCCGGGCCTTCCGGTGGTTGGCGCTGCGCAGTGACTTCGGCCGCACGAATCGCGGATTGGTCAGGAAGCCCGTGATGTAGCGAAGGGCAAGTTGCCGGTACTCAAGCTTCTCGGCGTGCCGATGAATCTGAAAAAGGAGGTCTTCGAGCAGGCAGCCCGCCTGATCTTGGCTTTCCCTGAAGTCCGGGGCATCCATGCGCTTGTCATCCGCCCGGCCAAGCAAAAGGTAGCGTGACCAAAGGTATGCCCAGCCAAAGGCCCTGATGCTGGCCTCATCCGAAAGCTTTTCCCCCTTGCCGGTTTCGGCCAGCAGGCCTTCGAGGAAGCCGGAGGCATCTGCCAGCGCCTTCATGGGCTGCTTGGCGATGAGTTCCCTCTCCTCGATCATCGCGTACGAGTAGCGGAGTAGGCCGAACCGGGCGCGCGCGCAGAACACGATCGGGCGGGGCGGGGCGGCGCCGAGTTTATCCTGCAAGTCCGTCGTGACGCGCGAGACCAGAAGCTCGTCGATCGAGAGGTCGCCCGAAGCGATGAGGCTGAGTTCGTTCCAAAGGGCGCTTCCGGTCGGATTGATTTCGTGCTCCAAGGTCAGGCGCTTGATCTCGGCAAAAAGCTGGGGGGCATCGACCACTGACCGGCGAGCGAAGAGCAGGGTAGCGTTCAGGAGCCTAATCCAAGCTTCGGCAACCGCGACCTCATCTTCCGGGAACCTACCCGCCACGTTATCGTCGATGACCCGCCCGCCCTCGATTCGGTCGATGCCGTCCTGGGATTTGAGGATGAAATTGAAGGCAGACGGGGCGCTGCGCCGCAGGAAGGTGAGGTTGTGGGCCAGGGCCGGGACGAGGATGCGTCGGGCGGAGGCCCTTAAGATCACGTCAAATTTAGTCTCCGGGTACATCGAGTGCACGCGGATACTCACGGCGATCAGATGGTTCAGCGCAGACCGGTAGCCGACCGGACCCGGCCATCGGCCGCTGGGATTGACCGAGAAATCAGGAGCGATGAGGCGGAGCAGTTCCTCCTCGTTGCGGATGGCGAGGGCCACTTGGCTGGCGTCGCCGAGCACGCCGGCCTCCTCGACCTTTTCCCGCCGCAGAAGCTTGACGATGATCGACACCGAATCGCGTAGGAACTTCTTGGCGTCGGCGATGTTTGCGGCGTCCCCGCTGCGTTGCAGCTTCTTGAAGTTGGATTTCGCCTCGGCGGTGGTCGCCTTGCTCTTCTCCCAAGTTTCCTGGATGTTCAGCCGTAGCTCCTTCAGGTAATGCGGCAGGGTCATCTCCCTCCATTGGGGGTCGAGGGCGGGGCTGGAGGTTGGCAGAGCCACGACTTATCTCAGCAAAAGGCGCCAAGACCGTAAAGTCATTATATATATCAAGGAAAAGCACCCCGTAGGTGCGGTCAGGGGAGCCAGTCCCCTAAACCAAGAAAGGCAAAAGTCGGGGTTTGAGGGCTGGAAAAGGCGGGAAACACGGGTGCGGACTAATCGCCCCATAAATGGGAAACAAGGAACTAGAAGAATTATTGAGCCCTAATTACCTCCCACTAGTTTGGCCGCCGTAACGACCAGCAACATCCTGTCATGAAACTAAACGAGAAACTCAAGAAACTCAGCGTGCATCTCGAAAGCGGACTCATCGGACGCCGCGATCACGCCCGGATGCTCCTCCTCGCCGCGGTGGCCGGAGAGAACGCCATCCTGTTCGGCCCGCCCGGCACCGCCAAGAGTCTCCTCGCGCGCCGGCTGAAGGACTGCTTCGCCGACGAGGTCCGTTACTTCGAATGCTTGCTGACGAAGTTCAGCATGCCCGAGGAGGTCTTCGGCCCGGTCTCCCTCAAGGGCCTGGAGCAGGACATCTTCCGCCGCGTCTACGATCGCTACATGCCCGGAGCTGGCGTCGCCTTCATCGACGAGACCTTCAAGGCCAACAGCGCCATCCTGAACTCGATGCTCACGATCCTCAATGAACGTGAATTCGACACTGGCAACGAACGAATCCAGGTGCCTCTCCGTTGCGTCGTCGGCGCCAGCAACGAGATGCCCAAGGAGGCCGAGCTCGAGGCGCTTTACGACCGCTTCATCATCCGCATGCGCGTCGACCGCTTGCAGGATGAGCAACTCGCGCTTTATCTCTCGGGCACCGCCGAATACGTGGCTCCCCCGCAGGAACTCCGACTCACCAAGGCTGATCTCGAAGAAATCGCCAAGTCCGCCAAGTCTTTGCCGGTCGAGGCTCCGGTCATCGAGCTCCTCACCGAACTACGCGAGTGGTGCCAAGGCAAGGGCATCAAGATTTCCGACCGCCGTTTGGGTAAAATCAAGCGTCTCTTGCAGGTTGCGGCGGCGACCTCCGGCCGGGAATCAACGGGCCTCTCGGATGCCTGGGTGGTTCGTCATTGTGCGTGGGACGATTTCACCACCGACCACGCCGAAAAGCTCGCCGACTGGCTGGATGGTCGTATCGACAAGCAACAGCACAACCTCTCCGGCTTGCGAGCCTTGGTTGATGCGGAAAAGAAAGCTTACGCCGCTAAAGCCAAAATACAGAAGAAGGACGCCTCCGGGCGGCTCATCTATTTGTCCAAGGATGGATTAGAGACCGCCGAGGCTTCATCTGAAGGGTATGCCTACAGCGACAAGGATGATAACGATGGGCTCCTCTACAGCGCCGATCAGATTAAAGACAAGCTTTGGAAGAACTATAACAATAATACGAACTATAACACGAAACAGATCCTCGTTAAGAACTCTTGGGTTAATTTGGATTCGCACTTCGACAGCGTTTACGGTCCAAATAAGACGAAGCGTCAGCACAAGCCAAAGCTCGAGGATGGCATTTACACTGTCGAGCAGCGCGAGAAATTCAAGGCGAGCGTTACGGCGGTCTTGTCGCAGCTTAAGGGCAAGAGCACCGAGATTTCGCGACAGGCCGAAACGCTGGCGCTTTCTATGGATGCTTCGCCGTGGGCACCCAAGGAGTATCAGGAGAGCCACTTGGCAGGCCTCAAGGGTAACCTTCAGGAACTCGAGAAACTCCAGCATGCGCTCCAGGGCGTCATCTCAGGCTACGACAAGCTCTTGACGACGAGCGACCCTGAGAAGCTCACGGATCCGCAGGCATGAGCACCTCACTCCATAGCCTTGACCAAGACAGTTCGGCTCTCCTTTCCCGTCTCCCGCCGGCCTTGGTGTCCGCCGCGGTGGAATGCCGAATCGATGGCCTTCGGCAGACCATCGAAGGAGCGGCCTCTTGGCGCGACGCCCTACTCAAAGGATTGATCCCGTCCGAACAGGGCTTGTGGCCCGCTGGTCCGATTGGGAAGGCAATCAGCGGGTCCTTCCCGCGCGGATTGCTCCGTTTCACCAAGGGCAACAAGGAGGTGACGGACGCCGTCGTGAGTAATCTTCTCCAGATAGCGGATGGCCTCCGCTCAGATTGGGATAGCCGGGTGGCGGATGAGTTGGAGGCTTGGCTGAAGGCCGAACGCGAGAAGCGTGCCAAAGCGGCTAAACTCTTCGAGGAGGCCAGTCAAGCCGATGGCAAGCAGGGAGAGGTCAAGAAAGTGGCGCCGGTTCCGATTGGTTCGCAGGAATCCCGGGCCCAGGGGAGTCAGATCCGCTCCCGGGTCGCCGCCGAGCTCGCTAAATGGTCGGCCGCTAGGATGGAAGCCGCCTGGGGCGAGCAACTCGCCGGTTGGACTTCGGTGACGGATGTCTTTGAGCAGTTGCAGGGAGAAGCGTCGTTTGGTTGGGACCTTTCACGTGGCATCCTCAAGCACGTCGGCTGGGCGAAGGTTGAACAGATGCATAAGCTCCTGAAATCGTTGCCGCAGATCGCCGAAATCGCCAAGGCCCTCGGCCGGGCGAAATCCTCCGACAAAGAACTCGGTCCCGAGGAGCGTATCATGGCCAAAGTCTCGCGCGTCCGGGAGGAGCTCCAATGGGTCGAGGCGCCCGACGCGCGCACCCATACGGATGGTATCCATAAGTCGGACGACATCCCGCGGATGCTGCCGATGGAAGGCTCGCTCTACCGTCATCCTGTCTTCCGTAAACTTTGGAAAGCCAAGTTCATCGAGCGCTCTCTGGCCTGCTACCAGATCAAGGGGCTGGCCCAACGACGGAAACTCACCGAGGAGTGGGTGGAAGAGGAGCAGGTCGTGCGCAAGAAACTCGAGCGTGGCCCTATTATCGTTTGCTTGGATACTTCCGGGTCCATGTCCGGCGTTCCCGAAACCGTGGCCAAGGCAATCACCTTGGAGGCCATGCGTCTGGCACATGCCGAAAACCGCGACTGCCTCCTCTATGCCTTCAGCGGCTGTGGTGATGTCGAGGAAATGGAGCTAGACCTCAGCCCTGGCGGCATCGAAGGCCTCTGCGCTTTTCTCTGCATGTCTTTCCATGGGGGCACCGATGTCTCCGGGCCGATCGCAGCCGCTACTCGGAAGCTGCAAGGCGCCAAGTGGAAGCGTGCGGATATCATCATGGTCTCCGACGGCGCCTTCGAAGTGCCTGACGAAACTCAGCATACCCTCGAAGAGGCCAAGAAGAAGCATGGACTCCGCGTCCACGGCCTCCTCATCGCGAGCGGCGGTTATGGACTCTCGTCCATGCGCAGCCTCTGCGACCCCGTCCATGTCTTTGGCGACTGGCCGGCGGTCAGGGGGCTTTGATTATGAGGCAGTTTATCCTCGCCCGTTTCGGCCGGCACGGCCGCGGCGCGTGAGGTCACCTCTCACTTTCAACCATAGAAAGGAGCACAACATGTCCAATCAAGGTAATGGCGGTAACTGGCCCAGTACCACCGGCAAACCGTCCGGCGGCGGTCGCGGCAACGGTCCGCGCAAGTAAGCTCCACGAAGAGCGATGGATGCAAGGGGGCCACACCGTGGCCACCTTTCCTTTGGATCACAGAGTCACCAGCAGCCCCGAGTGGTCCGATAGTCCCCGAGTCCTGAAGGCCGGCAGGTGCGTCAGCCTGGCTTTCGGGATTCCTTTCCCGATGAAGGCATGGTCGATGCGGCGGCGACGGTCGGCCTTGCGGGTTCCGCGGAAAGTCCAGGCCTTTTCGCCTCCGCGGGTCTGGCCCCAGAGATTCCGCCAGCCAAGCTGGACCCATGCATCGAGCTGCGGCCCCCACTTTTCGTCAGTCGTGTCCGTGTTGAAATCGCCGATGAGAAGGGTTCGGGACTTGGCCCGCCTTTTCATCCATTTCTGTAACTGCTCGAATGGGCGCTGCTTCATGCCCTTGGTGGGCATGTGGATCCCCGAAACGAGGACGTCGCCGATGCGGCACCAGAGCCAGTTGTTCTTAAGCCGGTTGCCGTTCTTGATGAACCTGTCGTCCGATCCCAAGGGTCGCCTGCTGTAAAGTCGCACATGCCGCTTGCGGCTGTGCAGGGTGGGGCGGGACATATGCTTGTATCCACGAGCATCCATGCCCTTCTCGTAGGCGCTTTGGCTGCCTTGGGTGAGTTCTGCCAAGATGATCACGTCGGGTTTGCTCCCTAGGCCCAGAAGCACGTCACAATCGATCAGGCGTCTGCCGGCATTGAGGAATAGGACTTTCATTTGGGGTTAGGTTCAGTAGTTTCTTCAGTAAGCTGGCCATGGCAATCCCTCCCCATCTCCGTTCCCTGAAGCCAGGCATGGCCGAGGCGTTGGGGCATTATGTATACCTCTACGTCGATCCTCGGGATGGGAAGGTCTTCTACATCGGCAAGGGCAAGGACGAGCGCTGCCTGGACCACCTGTACGAGGATGATGACCATCCGAAGGTGAAGCGCATCAAGGAGATCTTCGCCGCGGGCCTTGAGCCCAGGATTGAGATGCTGGCGCATGGGCTGCGCACGGAGAAGGAGGCCTACAACATCGAGGCCGCCGCCATCGGTCTTCTTGGCCTGGCGAACCTAACCAATCGTGTCGTCGGCAAGGATAGCCTCCGCTTCGGCCGCAAGGCCCTTGCGGAGCTCGAGGGCTACTATGCCGCCAAGCCGGTGAACATCACCGATCCGGTCATCTTGATCCGGGTCAACCAACTCTATCGTCACGGCATGCCGGCTGCGGAGCTTTACGATATCACACGAGGAGTCTGGGTACTGAGCGCAGAGCGTGCCTCCAAGATGAAGTATGTCTTTGCCGTCTATGAGGGCGTGGTCCGCGAGGTCTATGAGCCGGAGAAATGGATGCCCGCGCTGACAACCAAGTATCCGACCCGGACCGACCTCGTGCCGGATGACGCCAACGGGCGGATCGAGTTCATTGGTCAGGTGGCAGATGAGTCTATCCGGAGAAAATACCTTTTAGGCGATGTTGCCGCTTACACGAAAGTAAGCCTTCAAGCGCCCTGTCTATATATCAATGAGGACTAGTCATCGCCTAGCCGAGGGATTGCGGACATTCGTGACATTAAGATTTTACATCGTAAAATAAGTTAAAGGGGTTGCCAAAGTATACTTGTTTTCGAGTAGAAGTTAGTCATGGGAATGCGCGCGCAAAAATACATTATAATCATGCTGACCCTGGTAACTTTTCTGGTGGGCTGTTCTAGGCAGCCACAGAAGGTGACGATTGGTGGTGCGGTAATCGATATGTCGAACATCGACTCTGACAGGAAAGTATTCCGGCAGGCTAGTGACCGCTGGCATGCGAGCAAAAGGGCTGCGACGGACCCGGATACCGTCGAAAACGCCAAGATTATCTCTGCAATTGCAGAGAAGAATTTTCGGAAGCCACTAAACCTGATGGGAAGTCATTACGCCACGATGGCTTTAAAGTCACCGTTTGGTTCGGACGAGCAAAAGTACAACTACTTCTTGTCTCGCGGAGTGTTTGTGCGCGCTGCAATGCTTGGCGACCACTACTCGATGCGTACTCTTTGTGTGAGTTACGGGATAGCCGGAGAAATCAACGAGTTCGAGTCCGCAGTATGGGCTTACGTTTCATTAGAATTCGGCACCGGTGGAGACATGTACCTCGGTGAAATGGCTTCTAACGCTATTAGCCGCCTAAAGCCGGAGCAAAAGGATTTAGCTCGCCGTCGTGCCGACTCTCTTAACATCGAAATAAGGAAAAATAAGGCTGTATACGATCAGCTAATCGGGACGGACTTCTAGTAACTGATACATAGGGTCTGACCCAATTAAGCAGACCTGTCCCTAATGATTCTCCCCGTTTGGGCACGATTAGCGTCCCTGATGCTCTGTGGATAAGATACATGGTCTGACTAGGACGGTCAGCCCTAAATAGGGACAGGTGACACGTGTGCACGGGAGGTATAAGAGCGCTCGGAGGATTGGAGGGCTGAACCTAGCGAAACTGGTGCCGCCTCCTCAAACCGCCAACCGCCAATTCCTAACCGCACGCGCTCTGCGCGTAGGTAGGGACCAGCGTCAATGCGAGGGATTAACCGTCCATGATTCCTCGTGCCCTCACGTCCTCCGGCCCTCCACAATTCCTATGACTTTCTATGACAAGCGGTCCGGTGGACGTGGGCCGCGGGTTGTGGTAGGCTGTCGGTCCTATGAGCTGCGCAATCGGACCGAATGGATTTCACGACGGGGAGCCCCCGTCCGAAGAGGACTATGACGAGGAGGCCCTGAGCAACCTCTGCGACAACCGGAACTACCTGGTGGTGGGGGCGGACGACGAACTGGTGGGCAACCTGCCGGGTTGGGTCGACGACCTGCTCAGCGAGCACGAGGCGCTGGCGAAGAAGGCCGAGCTGATCGGGCTGGAGCCGACGCATTACGTGAGCTTGCCGGATTGCGGGAGCAACCGCGAGCTGCGCGAGTTCCTGGATGAGCTGGGCTTCACGGTGAATTCGGGGTACGTCGAACGGGGCCCGTTGTCGTCCCTCGACGGGGTGGTCTATGTGCGCGTTTCCAAGGTCCCCACGCTCGAGAAGCGGGCGGCCCGCCAGCTGCTGAAGGCGAAACAGGCGATCATCAGGGACGCGCGGAGGGCGCTGAAGCCGCCGCGGGTCAAGGTGGGTGAAGTGGACGCGGAACTGGAGCGCTTGGTGAGCGTCGCCCAGCTGGACGACCCCGAGTATCGGGAAAAACTCACCAAGCTGGCTGAGTTCGAGGAGACGGAGGCGCACCTGCGCGAGCACCTCGAGGAGCAGCTTGTGTCCGTGAAGCAATGGCGGGCTCGGGCCGAGAATGCCGAGGACCGGCTGGCGGCGGAGCCGACCTTGAAACTGGAATGGGCGGACGCAGGTCTTGGGTTGGCTGAGCGCTATGCGCGCTGGACGTGGGCGGTGGCGGCCGAGTTCGGCATCACGATCCAAGGGCCGCTCCTGAAGCTGGCCGACGGCCGCGCCTTCGCGATCGAGGCCATCTTTGGCAAGGAACTGAAGCAGGATGAGCCGGTCACCTGGGCGGGCATCCATCGGCGCGAGCCCGGGGCTACGTGGATCCGCGTCGAGAATCGGGTCCGCCGGGGCATGAGCTCCGTAGGTCCGCTCTCGTGGGGCGAAGCGGTGAATTTCTTCGACCGGCGCCTTACCTGGAACCAGGTCTGGTGGGTCGTCCTCGGTCGGCAGTGCGCCCGTTACCCCGTGAACATCTATCGCTATCAGGAGAGGCTTAAGGCCGACGGGAGCTATGACGGATTCACGGAAGCGCCGGTCCTGCCGGCGGACGCTTTCGGTTTCACCGCCGAGCAGACCACCCGCTGGGAGCAGCTGCTCAAGGAGTATTGGGGGAAGGGATTCGAAGTCCCTATTTGGAATAGGTGAGTGGCAACGCGGGGCGCTCTTCGGCACGGTGTCAGGCACGTCATCGCTACGCGAGACGAAGCCAGACCCCATGCCTGCCGCCGACCGAGGACGGTCAGCCCTACCGATGGATAGGGTCAGGTGGGCATGGTGACACGAGGGCAAGGGGCGCGGTGGGCCCGGTGGGCCGCATTGGTTAACGAAAACGGTGACCGGGATCGGATGATTGCCCCAGCTTATGGCGAGAGAACCGCTCGCTGGGCGGGACAAGGAGACGTATGTGTCGGCTTCATCACAATTATCACGGAAATGTGGCGAATCGGTGACGTCATTTTATGGATACAATATACCCTCAAGCGTTTTCTAATGGCGGGGTCGCGTTCGGCTACGCTTCACGTGGCGATGATAATAATTTCTTGAAGGCATCTGGCCGCGGGCACCATCGGCTTCGCTATGAAATCCCTACTCCCGCTCCTCGTCGTTGCCGCCGCCCATGCCCAGACCGCCCCGGTCAAGGCTACGGACAGCAACTTCTCGTTCACCGCCGGCAACTACATGATCGCCCACGACGCCGAGGACTTCGAAGGCATGTCCTACGGCTTCAAGGCCAAGATCTGGGACGAGGTGCGCATGACCTTGTCGTTCGCGGATACCACCTCCGATCCCTTCGACTTGGTTTCCGGCGTCAACGTGGAAGCCGGCGCCCGCCGCGTCGCCCTGGGGGCCGAGTACGACGTGCACACCGATTTTGGCAACGTCACGCTTTCCTTCGCCTTCGGTCAGACCGCCGGTCGCACCAAGGGTGGCTTCGTGGGCGACGCCTTCCAGAACCAGCAGTTCGTCTTCGGGGCGAGCTATGCGAAGGACCTCGGCAAAGGTTTCGCGCTCACCGTCGCGGCGAACAAGTTCATCAGCGATTTCGACGTTGATGCGAACTTCTCGACCGCGGCCGCCCGCACCGCCCTGGCTGAGCGCTTCGACGGCTCGCCTTTCTCCGTCGGCCTGACCCTCTCCTATGCGCCGACGGATAAGGTGTCGATCTACCTCTCCTACGCCACGGAGGACTCCCTCCTTGGTTTGGGCAACGTCGACAACACGATCAGCTTCGGCTTGAGCGCGCGCTTCTAAGCAACGTCGCGCTGACGAGAGGGGCGGAATAAACGCCCCGATCCACAGCCCGCCCGGTGTAAGCCGGGTGGGCTTTCTGTTTTCCTGGTGAGTAACCGTCGGCCGGGATGGACGGGGATAGTTAAAGAGGCAGAGGACAGAGTACGGATTACAGAGTACAGAGTACGGAGTGCTGAGTCGAGTGTACTGGTAGCCGGATCGATCAAACCGCCAACCGCTACCCCCCTAACCGCCCGCGTTCTACGCGTTAACGGTCAGCCCTCCCTTGCGGATTGAGGCGAAGTGAGTAGGCTGGGTCTATGAAGCCCGCGAAGTTCTTTGGTTCAGTCCTCACATTCCTGGGTGGGGTGATGATGGTGGGCTGTCAGTCCGGCCCGGAGCGGGAACCGCTGAAGGCGATCGACCGGCCGATCCAACTGGAGCGATTCATGGGAGATTGGTACGTGCTCGCCCATATCCCGGCGTTCATCGAGGCCGACGCCTTCAATGGGGTGGAGAGCTACCGACTCGACGCCGACGGGACGATCCCGACGACCTACACGTTCAACGACGGTGGCTTCGATGGGCCGGTGAAGACTTACCATCCCCGCGGGTTCGTGCATAACACCGCGACCAAGGCGGAGTGGCGGATGCGCTTCATCTGGCCGTTCAAGTCGGCCTACCTGATTGTCTACCTGGACGACAACTACGAGACGACGGTCATCGGCGTGCCCGATCGCGACTACGCGTGGATCATGGCCCGCACCAAGACGATCCCCGAGTCGCGCTACCAGGAACTTGTCGCCCTCCTGACCCGGACCGGCCACGACGTCACCAAGCTCCGCCGCGTCCCGCAGCGGTGAGTTTAGGTAGGGACCAGCGTCCCTGCTGGTCCGCGGATATGAGATACGTCGGCATGAGGTCAGGCACGTCATCGCTGCGCGAGACGAAGCCAGACCCCATGCCTGCGGCCGACCGGGACGGTCAGCCCTACCTAAAGAGACAGAGGACAGAGTGCAGAGTGCTGAGTCGAGTGTAGTGGTAGCCGCATCGATCAAACCGCCAACCGCACGCGCTCTGCGCGTCAACGGTCAGCCCTGCCGGGGTCAGGTGTCGGGTGGCTGATTTCCGCCAATTCACAGCGCTGCTTGGCCCACGGGTCGCCTCGATCTGCGTCGGCTGTTCTTGGGCTGAGACCCAAAGGTGACGCCGCTGCTACCATTCCGTAACGGGCTTCGGGTAGCATGACTCCATGCCCCCCAAGCTGCCGCCTTTGCTCGTGGTCTTCGACATGGCGGGCACGACCGTGCACGATCGAAGCGACGTCGCCCGTTGTTTGGCCGACGCGCTGCGCAAGGCCGGTTTCCAGTGCGACGAGGCTCTGGCCAATACCCGCATGGGCATGGCCAAGCCTTTGGCCATCGCCGAATTGGCCGCCGTTTCCCTGGAGCGCGGGGTCGGTCGGGTCGTCACGCCCGGGCTCGTCGGGGAGATCCACCGTGACTTCCTCGACGCCATCAACGAGCACTACCGCACCCACCCCTCCGTCCGTGCCGTCGAGGGAGCGGCGGAAATCTTCGCCGCCCTCCGTCATCGCGGCGTCAAAGTCGCCTTGGATACCGGTTTCTCCCGGCCGACCGTTGAGGTCATCCTCGCCCGCCTGGGTTGGTCGGTCCCGGCGACGCTGGATGCCGTGGTCACCAGCGACGAAGTTGCCCGCGGGCGGCCGGCGCCCGATCTCCTGCGCGAGGCGATGCGCCGCTGTGGAGTGACCGAATCCGCCCGCTGCGCGCACGTGGGCGATACGCCGAGCGACGTCGGCGAGGGGCTGGCCGCCGGAGCGGGTTGGAACATCGCCATCGCCGGTCCCAGCCATAGCGCCGAGCAGCTGGCCGCCTGCCGTCCCACGCACATCGTCGGGGCCTTGACGGCCGTACCGGCCGCCCTCGGGCTGGATTTCGCCGCATGAGCCCCGAAGGGCGAGCCGACTCCGGGGTGGGCATCTCCTTGCGGTCCGTCAGCAAATCCTATGCGGAGGGTCGTCCCGTGCTCCGGGGCCTCAACCTTGAGGTCGCCCCCGGCGAATGCGTCGCGCTCCTGGGCGCCTCGGGTTCCGGCAAGTCCACGTTGATGCGCCTGCTGCCCGGATTCATGGCCGCCGACGAGGGGTCGGGCCCCATCCGCATCGGGGACAGCCTGGTCCAGGAGGACGGCCGGATCGCCGCGGGCATCCGCGCCCGCCGGGCGGAGATCGGTTGCGTCTTCCAGCAGTTCAACCTCGTCGGCCGGCTCGATGTCCTGACGAATGTGCTCATCGGGCTCCTGGCCCGCGTGCCGCTGTGGCGCAGCGTCCTGCGGCGTTTTTCGGCCGAGGAGATCCGGGCGGCGCAGGCGGCCCTCGAAGCCGTCGGCCTGGGCGAGATGGCGACGCGACGCGCGAGCACCCTGTCGGGCGGGCAGCAGCAACGCGTCGCCATCGCCCGCTGCCTGGTGCAGCAAGCCCGCGTCATCCTCGCCGACGAACCCATCGCGTCGCTCGATCCGGAGAGCGCGCGCAAGGTCATGGAAATCCTGGCCCGCATCAACCGCGAACAAGGCGTGACCGTGGTCGTCTCGCTGCACCAGGTCGCCTACGCGCGCCGCTTCTGCCGGCGGGTCGTCGCGCTGCGCGGCGGCGAAGTCGTCCATGATGGGCCGGCCGACGGCCTCAACGCCCCCCTGCTGCGCGGTCTCTACGGCGCCGCCGTGGAGGAACTCCTCGAAGCCCCCGAAGGCCTCGCCGCCGCCCCATGAGAGCCCCTCGACTCGGCTTGCTCCTGGCCTTGGTCGCCGCCGCCTCGCTCCGGGCCGAGGAGATCGCCTTCGGCATCCTCGGCACCGACTCGGCGGCGGCCCTGCGGCAGAACTGGAACCCGTTCCTCGCGGACATGGCGAAGGAGACCGGGCTCGAGGTCCGCGGCTATTTCGCGACCGACTATGCGGGCTTGGTCGAAGCCATGCGCTTCGGCAAGGTGCAGTTGGCCTGGTTGGGCAACAAGGCGGCGATCGAGGCCGTCGACCGCGCGGAGGCCGAGGTCTTCGCCCAGTTCGTCGACCTCGCGGGACGGTCCGGTTACCACGCGCACCTGATCGTCCATCGCGACAGCCCGATCCGGACGTTGGACGAACTCCTGATCCGCGGCCGTACGCTCACCCTCGGCATCGGCGATCCGCAGTCGACCTCGGGCACGTTGGTCCCGCTCGCGGGGGTCTTCGCGCCGCGCGGCCTCGATCCGCGCACCGCCTTCCGCGTGGTGCGGAGTTCCACCCATGGGGGCAATCTGCTCGCCGTGCTCAACCGGCAGCTCGATGCCGCGACGAACAACAGCGAGGAACTCGACAAGCTGCAGTTGGCCGACCCGGCCAAGTTCGCGCAGGTGCGGATCCTGTGGACTTCCGAGCCTATTCCGCGGGATCCCCTCGTTTGGCGCCGGGACCTGGCCCCGGCCGCGAAGGACCGGTTGCGGACGTTCGTGCTGGCCTACGGCAAGGACGACCGCGAGAAGGCGGTGCTGGCCCGGATGCAGCAGATCGCCGGTTTCCGCGCCTCGGACAACCGCCAGCTGCTGCCGATCCGGCTCCTCGAGTTCGCGCAGGCGGCCGCCAAGGTGACCGCCGACCCCCACCTCTCGCCCGACGAGCGGGCGGCGCGGTTGGCGGCCTTGGATCGCCGGCGCGCCGCCCTCGAGGCCACGCCGCGCTGAACCGCATGGAGCCGCCCGCGAACCAGCGCCCCGGCCGGAGCCTGCCCGAACTCTTCCTCTGGGCGGGAGCCTTGCTGTTCCTGGTCTGGGCGTGGCGGGGCGCCGAGATCCGTCCGCTCGCCTTGGTCGGCGGGATCGGCAATGCGTGGAAGTACGCCCAGGAATTCTTCCCGCCGGATTTCCGCGATTGGCGGATCTACCTCGCCGAGACGATCGTCACGGTCCACATCGCGGCGTGGGGCACTTTGTTGGCCGTGGTCTGCGCGGTGCCCTGCGGCCTGCTCAGCGCCGAGAACATCGCCCCGGCCTGGGTGCGCCTGCCGATGCGGCGATTCCTGGACGCCTGCCGGGCCATCAACGAGATGGTCTTCGCCATGCTCTTCATCGTCGTCGTCGGGCTCGGACCCTTCGCCGGCGTGCTGGCCTTGTGGGTCCACACCACCGGTTCGCTGGGCAAGCTCTTCGCGGAGGCCGTCGAGGCGAGCGACCCGCGTCCGGTCGAAGGCATCCGCGCGACGGGCGCGACCGCCCTCGAGGAGATCCTCTACGGCGTGCTCCCGCAGGTGATGCCGCTGTGGATCTCGTACGCGCTCTATCGGCTCGAGGCGAACATCCGCTCCGCGTCCGTCGTCGGGATGGTCGGCGCCGGCGGGATCGGGGTGGTGCTGTACGAGCTCATCCGCGGGTTCCAGTACGCCCAGGCCTGCGCGGTGCTCATCCTGATCGTGCTGCTCGTCTCCGTCACCGATTGGGCTTCCTCCGCCCTCCGCCGCCGCCAGAACTGACGCCCATGGCCACCCTCCGCTACCGCAATCCCGTCGACGTCCGTTTCGGCGTCGGCGCCTTCGCCCAGCTCCCGGAGGTGCTCCGCGGCCGCCCGGCCGTGGTGCTGACGTTCCCCGAGGCCGAGGTGACCGGCCTCCTCGACCGGACCCGGCGGATGTTGGGCGCGCAGCTGCGCGGCGTCATCGCCGACGTCGAACCGAATCCGGGTGCGGCCTGGGTCGCCGCGCGGCATGCGGACTTCTGGCGGCGCCATGGCGACGCGGTCGTGGTCGCCATCGGCGGTGGTTCGACCATCGACTCCGCCAAGGCGCTGCTGGTCCGGCCACCTTCCGGCGATTTCGACGAGGTCCTCCGCGCGCTCCGCGCCGGCGAGGCCCCGCCGGTGGCGCGCGCCTTGCCGCTGATCTCGATCCCGACGACGGCCGGCACCGGCAGCGAGGTGACCCCTTGGGCCACGTTGTGGGACCGGGCCGCGCCGACGCCGACCAAGCTCTCGCTGCACGGCGAGGCATTGTGGTCCGAGGCCGCCTTGGTCGATCCCGAGCTCACGCTGAGCCTGCCCCACTCCGTGACCCGCACCAGCGCCCTCGATGCCTTGTCGCATGCGCTCGAGGCCATCTGGAACCGCCGCGCCAATCCCGTCTCGGACACCCTCGCCGTCGCGGCCGCCCGTGGCCTGCTGGCCGCCTTGCCCCGGCTCCTGGCCGATCCGCGCCATCTCGGGCACCGGACGGAGGTGGCGCGCGCCAGCCTGCTCGCGGGGCTGGCGTTCTCCAACACCCAGACCGCCCTGGCCCATTCCATCTCCTATCCGTTGACTTTGCGCTACGGCATTCCGCACGGCATCGCCTGCTCCTTCCCGCTGCCGTTGGTCTGGTCCCTGGCCCAAGGCGCCGCCCCAGACCGCGATGCGGTCCTGGCCGAGGTGTTCGGTCCGCAGGAAGCCGATCCGGTCGCCGCCCTCCGCGCCTTCCTCGGCTCGCTCGGCGTCCCCGGCGATTGCGCCGCCCATGGCGTCCCTCCCGACGCCTTCGCGGAGATCCTGCGCGGCGCCGCGGCCGGCGCCCGCGGCCGCAACTTCATCCGTCCCTCCCCATGAGCGAACCGCACGACATCCTGATCATCGGCGCCGGCATCGTCGGCCTCGCCTTAGCCCGGAGCCACGCGGTCCGTGGGCGCCGCGTGCTCGTGGTGGACCGCGAGGACCGCGCCGTCGGCGCCACGATCCGCAACTTCGGCCTCGTCTGGCCGGTCGGCCAGCCGCCGGGCGTGCGCTTCCGCCGGGCCTGCCACAGCGCCCGCATCTGGCAGGAGATGGCCCGCGAGGCCGGCGTGGAACTGCACCTAACGGGTTCCTTGACCCTGGCCCACTCGGACCTGGAGCTGCGCGTGCTGCGCGAATTCGGAGAAGGGTTCGGGCAAGGCGTCGAGGTGCTCGGCCCGGAGGAGGCTTGCCGCCTCAGCCCGGCCGTCCGTCCGGAGAACCTGGCCGGGGCCTTGTTCAGCCCCCATGAGCATACCGTGAATCCCCGCACGGCTCCGGCGGCCATCGCCGCCTGGCTCGCCCGCGCGGCCGGGGTGGAATTCCGTTTCGGCGCCGTGGCCACGAAGGTCGAGCCGGGCGTGGTCACGTTCGCGGACGGCACCCGCGCCGCGGCCACGCAGATCTTCGTCTGCAGCGGCCCCGACCTGCGGACCTTGTTCCCCCGCGAACTCGCCGCGGCCGGCGTCACGGTCTGCAAGCTGCAGATGCTGCGCACGGCGCCGCAGCCGGCCGGCTGGAAGCTTGGTCCGGCCCTGTGCGCCGGTCTGACCATGGCCCACTACGACTCCTTCGGTTTCTGCCCGTCGTTGCCTGAATTGCGCCGCCATTTCGAGGCCACGCGGCCCTCGGAGACGCACGGGGGGATCCATGTGCTGGTTTCGCAGAACGGAGACGGCGGGTTGACCTTGGGGGATACCCACGAGTACGGAGCCACGCACGATCCCTTCCAGCGCGAGGAACTCGACCGGCTCGTCCTCGCCTACCTCGATGGATTTGCCCGCATTCCCGAACGGCGCATCGCGGAGCATTGGACCGGCTACTACCCGAAGCTCTCCGGCCGCTCCGAGTTGGTGCTGAACCCGATGCCAGGGGTGACGTTGGTGAACGCCTTGGGCGGGGCGGGGATGACCTTGTCCTTTGGCCTGGCGGAGGAGATCGTCGCCGTGGGCGCGCCATTGTCCTGAGGGCGGCATGCTGGAGCGGCTGCTTTGGGTCGCGACGCTGGCTTGACCCCGCGGGCAGGCTTGGGCTCGCTGGAGCCATGAGCCACTACCGCCACGTTGTCCTGTTCCAATTCAAAGCCGACGCGCCCGCCGCCAAGGTGCAGGCGATCATGGATGCGTTCAGGGCCTTGCCGGGCAAGCTGCCGGCGGTGAAGGCGTTCGAGTGCGGCACGAACGTCAGCCCGGAAGGTCTCGATCAGGGCTTCACCCACATCTTCACGCTGACGTTCGCGTCCAAGGAAGCGCTCGAGAAGCATTACCTCCACGAGCCCGCGCACCAGGAGTTCGTCGGCATGCTCGGCGGCGTATTGGAGAAGGCGTTGGTCGTCGACTATGTGGCTGGGTGAAAAGTTGATGAGTTGATCGGTTGGCCGGAGGGCAAGAGTGCTGGATCGAGTGCAGAGTCGAGTGTAGCTGGTGCCGCATCGACAACCACTAACCGCTAACCCCCAACCGCTCGCGAATACCATTCGCGCAGACGGTCAGCCCTACGGATGGACAGTGGGCCAAATCCGCCCTGCTTAATGCCCCTCTTCTTTCTTCACGAAGCGGCCGTAGAGCCAGGCCACGCCGAAGAAGGCGGCGGCGATGGCGGCGCAGGCGACGATGCGCCCGATGAGGTCATGCACGTCGTACAGCACCACATGGCCGGTCGCGAGCAAGAGGCCGAGAAGGCCGAGCACGCGGTAGGCGCGGGTGCCGAGCAGGAGGCCAAGGGCGAAGGTGAGCGCGGAGCCCAAGGCCCAGAAGAGCGAAACCAAGGCGCCGGGGAGTTCGCCGAGTACGATCAGGATGAGGCCGGTACCGGCCGCGCCGACGACGCTCCGCCAGACGGAGCCCGCCGCGCCCAGTTCGCGCGTGTACCGGACCAGGGTGAAGAGCATCAGGCCGAGGCCCGCCAGCCAGAGCGGGGTGGATGCGGGTGCGACGACCGCGGGCAAGCGACCGTCGGTGAGGCTGAGGCAAAGGGGGACGAGCCCGAGGAGCGCGGCGAGCCCGAGGGAGCGACGGCCAGACTTCCGGACGAAGGCTTCGGCGAGGGTGGCCACGAGCGCGGCGCCGACGAACCAGAGCACCGCTTCCTTGAAGGCGGGCGCAAGGAGCGGCGAGAGGAACTTGCCGGCGGCGAGCAGCGCGAGGCTGGCGGCCAGGAAGGCCAAGGCCAGCTGGACGACCCGCGCGGCCGGCTGGTCCCACTCCTCGAGCAGCCACACCATGGTCGCATCGAACACGGCGAGCGCCAAGTAGATCGCCGCCGTGGTTTCATAGGAGGTGAGGGCGAAGCCCGTGGCCAGGAACAGGCCGGCCACGCCGACCCAGCCAAAGGTGCGCACGGCGAAGAGACGGCCGACGGCGTAGGTCGTGGCGGCGGATAGGGCCCAGAAGAGCGGGGCCAAGCCCGCTTCGAGGCGGAAGAAAGCGCGGAAGACCGTCCAGCAGATGAGCGCCGCGAAGAGTCCCGCGTAGTTCTCGGCACGGGTGGGGTCGGGGCGACGGTGTCGGGCGAAGGCGTGCAGCGCTATGGCTTGGCCGGCGAGCCAGAAGAGCGTCATCGCGAGCGAGGGCTCGGAGGCGGAGCTTTCCGCGACGGCGACGAGGAAGGCGGGCCAGAAACCCAGCACCGCCGCGAGCGGGCTGAGCTCGCACGTCGTGAACTTGCGGAAACCCTCGGCCAGGCCCAAGGTCAGCAAGGCGCCGAGCGACCAGAGCAGCGGTGCGCGCCAGTCGTCGGCGTTGGGCGGGAAGACCATGGCGAGGTCGAGCGCCTTGCCCAGCATCAACGCGGCGACGAAGGCGAGGAGCGGACGGCCGAGGTCGGCCAAGAACTCCGCCCGCTTCCCGGCCAGATGGACGCCCAGCGCGTTGAGCGCGGTGAGCAGCAGCGCCCAGCCCACCATCGAACCCGAGTGGGTCAGCAGCACCTCTCCGTGGGTCCACAGGATCGCCGGTACGAGCGCGAAGAGCAGGGCGGGGCGGCGGAAGAGGATGGCTGACGGCAGCACGACGAGCCAGGCCCAGGGCGCTTGCCCGTCGGAGAGGTGTCCTTGGACGGAGCAGGTCAGCACGCCCAAGCCAGCGAGGTCCAGAAAGCGGCCCACGCGCGCGGACGCCGAGTCCTCGTCCGCCAGGCGCAGGCGCCACGCTACCAAGGCGCCTACGGAGGCGGGAGCGAGCAGGCAGATCCAGGTCGTCGTGGGAGCCTCCCTTAGGTAGGCGACGGTACCGACGAGCGTCAGGAGTTTGGCGGCCCAGGGGAGCAGGGCGACCTGCGTGCGCGCATACAGCAGCTGCGCGAGCGCGGCGGCGAGCATCCAAGCGAGCCAGACGAGGGAAGGTTCGAGCTTCCAAGCGACCGCCGCCGCGGCGAAGAAAAGCGCTGCGGCGAGCAGAACTTCGGCGGCTGGGCGCCGTCGGCCCAGTTCGGCTAAGCCGACGGCCGCGGCCACGAGGGCGACGAGCCCGGCGGCGAGCGCATGCGCGTCGTCGCCGCCTTGGGCGATCCAGACGGCGAGCGTGGCGGGCGCCAGAAACGCGGCGCCGAGCAGGGCGTTGCGGGTTTTTTCTTCGCCCGCCGCCGCGGCTTGGCCTAAGCGGTCGGCCAGCCAGAGCGACATGAACGCGAGCCCCGCGCCGAGCTGGACGGCGAGCGTCACGTCGGGCGCGGCGGGTCGCTCGAGCCGCAGGAAGACGACGGTCGCGATCGAGGACAGGAGGCTGAGCGCCCCGGCCGACGTCCAGCCGCCGCGCGCGAGGAGCACGCCGCCGAGGACCGCGATCGAGCCGGCTTCCAAGCCGACCGACAGGGCGTCGGAGCCCGCGCGGATGGAGAAGAAGGTGGCGACCGCGGCGAAGGCGACCGCGAGCTGGCCGATGAGCCGGTCCCGGCGGGCCAGGGCGACCGCGCCGACGACTAGGGCGGCGATGAACTGCAGGGTGGCCGCTTGGATGGGCGTATCCAGCACCCGCATGCGTTCCAGGCCGTGGGCCGCCCAGGCGGCGAACTGGAAGATCGCGAGGCCGACCGCGAAGACCACGCGACCGAGGTCCCGCCGCGTGCTTTCCAGGCGCAGACCGCCCCACGTCGCCGCGGCCCCGAGGCCGAGAATCTCGGCGATGCGCAACCAGGCGGGCAGCGCCGAGCGCAGGTTGAGCCAGACGGCGAGGAAGACGACCGCAGCCAGCGCGAGCACGCCGGCGATGCGGATCGCCCACCAGGAGCCCAGCGCGAACTCCCCTTTGAGGTCGGCGGGCGGGAGCAGGCCCAGCTTGCGCAGGCCGGCCAGGGAGTCCGTGGCGGGACCGGCCACGGAAGGGCTGGCGGGCCGAAGGCTTGGTTGCGGCGTCGGTGCCGTCGGGAGAGGCGGGGGGAGCGGAAGCGGCGGCGGCTCGGGAAGGCTCGCGGCCGAAGGCGCAGGTGCGGCGGCCGGGGTGGTGGTGACGACGGCGGCTGGAGTCGCGGCCGCAAGCGTCGGTGTGGGGGCGGAGGTCGCCGCGGGCTTCGGCGTCGTCGGCTCGAAGGCAGCGGGCGGCGACACCGGGCCGCGGGCTTGGTTTTGGAGGGTCGCGAGGTTCCTGACCTGTTCCTCGAGTTTGCTGAGACGGTTCCACAGCACGATGACCGCGATCGGGCCGGCTAAGCAAAGGCCGGCGCCGGCGAGGGCCAAGAGGGGTTCCATGGCGGCAGGATGCGGCGCGGGGTCGTTGCCTGCAAACTAAAGTAATGATGCGGAGGGGGTAGGATGCAAAAGGCTAGGGACAGGGTGGGAGGAGTTAGGAAGTAGGGAGTGGGGCCAGAGGGGTGCAGCGAGTGCTGAATCGAGTACAGAGTACTGAATCGAGTGCTGAGTCGATTGCGCCTGATGCCGCATCGCCAAACCGCCAACCGCTAACCGCTAACCCCAAACCGCACGCTTATACCATGCACGCTAGGTAGGGACCAGCGTCCCTGCTGGTCCGAGGTCTGGGTCATGACGGCATGAGGTCAGGCACGTCATCGCTGCGCGAGACGAAGCCAGACCCCATGCCTACGGCCGACCGGGACGGTCAGCGCTACCTGAGACAGACGGAGTGCAGAGTACGGATTACGGAGTACAGAGGGCTGCAACGAGGACAGAGTGCGGAGTGCTGCATCGAGTACTGAATCGAGCGTACCTGGTGCCGCAACGATCAAGCCGCTAACCTCCAACCCCTAACCGCTTGTGTTCTGCACGTCAACGGTCGGGCCTGCCTGGAGACGTGTTCTGTACGGATTTACGGACGATTACTTCCCTTTTGGGTCTTTCGTCGCGGCTTCAAATAGGGCGTTCATCTGTTCGCTTAGTTCGATGAAACGCATCGCGGGGTCGGCGCACCTCTCGTCGAAGCCGTTGGCGAGGGCGAGGATGGCCGTCGAGGCCCGGCGCGCCCGCGGGTCCTTGCTTTCGTCGAGCTCCTTCGTCAGTTCGGTGGCCGCCATGACGAGTCGGCCGTGGATCTCGAGCGGGGTGGACTGGGCTTGGCGCCGCTCCCAATAGGCGTCGTTGGTGACCATGGCGCTCATGCGCCCCGCCGTCTTCTCCCAGGCCTTCGCGGCGTCGAACCCGGCGACCAGCGGAGCGGGCGGGTCCTTGCGTTCCATCGCCGCCTGCATCACGGCCATGCCATGTTGGACCATCCAGCTCGGGTGGTAGGTCGGCGGCCCGGACTTCCGGGACCAGGCCAGCACTTCCTCCGAATCGGCCCGGCCCACCTTGGGGCTGAGCGAGCCCCAGAAGATGATCTGCGTGACCAGGCGCTGGGAGCTCACATATTTCCAGGCTTGGTGGGCGGTGGGGTCGGCCACGCGCTGCATATCGTAGGAGGCCCGTAGCGTCGCGGCGAGGACCAGCTGGTAGGCGGCCTTCGGTTGCGCGCGGAAGATCTCGACCGCGCGTCGCAGGAGGTCGATCGGGTTGTGCTCCGGCCCGATCTCGGCGAGGCCCGTTCCGGTGAAGGCCTGGTTCGGCCCCAGGTTGCCGGGCGCGTCGATGTTCGTCGCGTTGCCCTGCTTGGTGATCACGAAGCCTTTCGCCGCGAGCTCCCGGTGGAGCGCCGCCTCGTCGGTCTTCGCGGTCTGCGCGCCGAGCGGGGCGAAGGTGGCGAGAAGCAGGGCCAGGGCGGGGGTGCGCATCGGGGTAATCTGGATACTTCGGAGAGGAGGGCGAGGGTGAAGAGAGGCCGGAGGGCAAGAGTGCTGAATCGAGTACAGAGTTCAGAGTACAGAGTGCTGAATCGAGTGCTGAATCGAGCGTATCTGGTGTCGCATCGATCAAACCGCCAACCGCTACCCCCTAGCCGCACGCGTTCCGCGAGTAGGTAGGAACCAGCGTCCCGGCTGGTCCGAGGGATGAGATGCACGGCCGACCGGGGACGGTCAGCCCTACCTGAGAGACGGAGTGCAGAGTACGGATTACGGAGTACAGAGTGCTGCACAGAGGACAGAGTTTGGAGTGCTGCATCGAGTGCTGAATCGAGTGTAGCTGTAGCCGCTTCAGTCAAACCGCTACCCGCCAACCGCTAACCGCACGCCTTCCCCACGTCGACGATGCTGCCCCTACCTGGGCATTGACCAGGGGTAGGGCGGAAGCAATAACTCCCTTATGAAATCCCTCGCAATCGCCCTGGGCCTGCTGGCCGCCACCTTCGTCCACGCCGCGGAGAAGCCCTCGTCCGCCGGCGAGAAGGGCTTCGAGTTACACGAGGTGAGCGTCGGCAAGACGGCGTTCAAGTTCCCCCTTCCGAAGTGGTTCGTCACGGTGGGCCGGGAGGAGGAATGGGCGAAGGCTTTCCACGAGCGTTTCGAGAACCTGGCCACGGATCCGCGCAGGAACATCAAGTATGTCTTCGTCCAGCTGACGCCGGAGCATCTCGCCCATTGCCGGGAGGCGAAGGTCCTCGACACCGGCCTGGACTGCTGGGGGACCGTGAAGAACCAGACGGCGGACCGCGAGTTCGACCTCGCCGCTTTCGCCAAGATCGCCGAGGGGGTGGCGGCCGAATTCGCCAAGAGTGACATGGACGACATCCGGAAAAAACTTCGCCGCGAGGTGAAGGACGAGGAGTTCAACCAGCTGGTGGCCGGCTTGGGCAACCCCGCGGTCGTCGGCCGGACCGAACGGTCGCTCCAATTCATCATGCCCAGCGGCCCCAACTTCATCCTCGGGGGCTTCGTCCTCGTCGAAGGCAAGCTCTTCAACATCTACCTCCAGCGACCGAGGGCCGAAGTCCGCGAGCTTCTGGTGCAGATGGATGACTGGGTCGCCGAGATCAACAAGACCACCCGGGCGGAGAGGAAGTAAGGGTTGGATGCAGAGGGCCAGGGTCAGGGCGATGTAGAGCCAGTCATGGCACAGGGGGCACGTGGGCAAGGTGACACGTTGGCAAGGGGAGGGATGAGAGGGCTGCATCGAGGACAGAGTGCAGAGTACTGCATCGAGTGCTGAATCGAGCGTACCTGGAGCCGCATCGCCAAACCGCCAAACGCTAAGCCCTAGCCGCACGCGTTCCGGGCGCAGGTAGGGACCAGCGTCCCGGCTGGTCCGAGGGTCGGAATCAAGGGGCCGGCCCAAAAAAACGCACCGTAGCCAGGTGGCCACGGTGCGTCGAGGGGGCTATGAAGCGTCGGCTCAGTAGTGGTAGGTCAGGCCCAGGCCGTAGCGGGTCGACTTATCCCCTTGGAAATCCTTGCCCAAGTTGACGTCGAGCGAGAAGGAGCTCGTGAGGAAGAACAGGGCCGAGACCGAGAGGGAAGCCTGGTCGACGGAGAAAGGACCATCCGCGATGAATTTGCGGAAGCCGGTGTCGATTTCGACCGAGGGGGCCAGGCGGACGCGATAGCCGAGGCCGACGAAGCCCGACTCGATGCCGATCGCGTTGGCATACTGGAGGTGGGCCCCGCCGAGTTCGACGTGCAGCGTGGACGACTGCGTGGGGCGGAAGCGGAAGCCGATGCCGACGCCGGTCAGCGTGGAGTCGACGCCGTCGAGCCGGCCGTAGAGGGAGGTCTGGCCGGCCAGGAAGACGGTTTCGCCCAGCGCGACGCTGAAGCTCACGTCGACCGCGCGGCCGCTGTTGTTGGTGAAGTCGCCGGTCAGCCCGAGGCGGTTGTAGGACGGGGCGTTGACGTCGGGACCGCCGAGGCCGGAGGCCGCCGAAGCCGTGACGGCCGAGGCGAGGAGGAGGAGGAGGGTGGGGAGTTTCATGGCGGGGCCATCTTCCGGCCGGCGAAACCCACGGCAAGAGTTTTCCTAAAATAAACTTATATAAGAACATTCTAAGTTTCTTATATAAAATAGGGCTTGCGGGACGACGGGAAGCGGGGAATGTCCCGGGCATGCCTCCCGCCCGACTTCCCCTGCTCCTCGCCCTCGGCCTCCTCGCCGGCTGCCTCAACCCCCAGGACGTCCACAACAGCGTCCGGGGGGACGACAAGGCCACGATCTCCGTGGGCGCCGCCCAGCGGAGCATCAAGGTCGGCATGCCGAACTCCGGGGTGGCCGAGGCCCTCGGCTCGCCGAACATCGTCTCGACCGACGAGGAAGGCCGCGAGGTCTGGATCTACGACCGCGTGACGACCTCGGTCCGCGCCACGGCCGCCAACGGTCCCCTGACCCTCTTCGTCGGCGGCGGCGCCGCGGCCGCCGAGCGCTCCCAGAGCACGCTCACCATCATCGTCAAGTTCGACAAGGCCGGCAAGGTCCGCGACCTCGCCTACCACACCTCCAAGTTCTGAGTCCGATGCACCGTCTCTGCCTTTTCCTGCTCGCCGCCCTCGGCGTCGTCGGCTGCCAAAACCGTATCCCGGACGATGCGCTCGCGCTCCAGCCGGATACGCTGGAACGGCGCCTGCTCGAGTCCCGCCGCTTCGCCGGCGGCAAGGAGATCGAAATCCTCTCCGCGTGCTCCGGCGTCGTCCAGGACATGGGCTTCACGATCGACGAATCCGCCACTCCGCTGGGCGTCATGGTGGCCTCGAAGAACCGGGAAGCCGGCGACGCCGGCGGGCGCGTGGCGATGGCCCTCCTCTTCGGGGCCAACGCGGCGAACTCGATGGATCGTTCGCAGAAGATCCGCATCTGCATCGTCATCAAGCCCGTCGCCGGCAAGGAGGGCAAGGAGTGGGTCGTCCGCGCCACCTTCCAGCGCGCCGTCTGGAACAGCTACGGCCAACTCACGCGGCTCGAGGGTCTGCGCGAGCCCGAGCTCTACCAGCAGTTCTTCGAGAAGCTTTCCAAGTCGGTCTTCCTCGAGGCCCAGAAAATCTAACCCATGAAACTCCCCGTCTGCTTCCTCGCCCTCGCCGCCTGTCTCGGCGGTTGCGTCAATAACTCCACCAGCGCCGCCTTGGATGCCGGCGAAAACCAGGTGCAGCTTCGTCAGATCCAGAGCCGCGCCTTCGACACGACCGACAAGGCCAAGACCCTGCGCACCGTGATCGCGACCCTGCAGGACCTGGGCTTCGTCATCGAGAAGGCCGACCTCGAGCTCGGCACCGTCACCGGCACCAAGCTGGATGGCTATGCGCTGCGCATGTCCGTCAGCGTCCGTCCCCGCAACGCCAAGCAACTGCTGGTTCGGGCCAACGCCCAGTACCAGGAGCAGGCCGTCACGGATCCGTCCCCTTACCAGGCCTTCTTCAATTCGCTCGGCAAGGGCATGTTCCTCACCGCGCAGAACGTCGACTAACCTTCCGTTGGTGCCGGGTTGAGGGCCGCCTTGGGGCGGCCTTTTTCTTTAGGTAGGGACCAGCGTCCCGGCTGGTCCGAGGGCGCGAGGAGTTGGGGAGTAGGAAATGGGGGGTAGGAAGTGGAAAGTAGGGTGCTCCGCGACAAGAGACACGGCCGACCGGGGACGGTCAGCCCTACCTGAGAGAGACAGAGTGCAGAGAACGGATTACGGAGTACAGAGTGCTGCACAGAGGACAGAGTGAGGAGTGCTGAATCGAGTGTAGTTCTAGGCACTTCGACCCACCCACCATCCGCCAACCCCCAACCGCCAGCCACACGCGTTCCGCGTTCAGACCTGCCTGAGAGGGGGTTGAGGTTGTAAAAGGATTGACCTTTTGCTATTCTTGTGTGCGTTGGCATGTATAGTAAAATATGAATGTCACTTTCCGCCAATTGGAGATCTTTCGGGCCCTGGTCGCGACCGGGAGCATCAGCGCCGCGGCCAAGGATGCGAATGTGACGCAGCCGACCGCCTCGGTCCACCTGCGCGACCTCACCGAAGCGGTGGGCATGCCCCTTTACGAGGTGATCGGCCGCAAGGTCTACCTGACTGAGGTCGGCAAGGAGCTGGCCAAGGCCGCCCAAGGGGTCCGCTCCGAGTGGCTCACTTTTGAGCAGAGCGTGCAGGGAATCAAGGGGGCCGAGTCCGGCCTGCTCCGCGTGGGGATGGTCAATACTGCGCAGTACTTCGCCCCCCGCATGCTCGGGTCCTTCTGCGCGGCCCGGCCCAAGGTCGAGGTCGCGATGGCCCTCCTGAATCGCGACGGCGTGATCGAGCGGCTGCGGGCCAACCAGGACGACCTCTACATCATGTCGCGGCCGCCGGAGAACCTGGCGCTCACCTGCCAGCCGTTCATGCCCAACCCGCTCGTCGTGGTCGCTCCGCGCGGGCACGCCTTGGCCAAGCGCGGCAAGCTCCGCCCCGAGGATTTGGCGGCGGATCGCTTCATCGCCCGCGAAACCGGTTCGGGCACCCGCCTGGCCGTCGACGATTTCTTCCGCCCGCTGAAAAACGTCCCCGAGGTGAGGTTCGAACTGGGGAGCAACGAGGCGATCCTCGAAGCCGTCGCCGGCGGCATGGGCCTGGCCATCGTCTCGGCGCACGCCCTGCGGGCCAGCGCCCGCACCGACATCATCACGCTGGAGGTCGAAGGTTTCCCGCTGCAGTCCAGCTGGCAGATCGTCCACCCCTCCGGACGCCGACTCTCGCCCCTGGCCGCCGCGTTCCGCGACCACCTCATCGCCCAGGCGGGTCCCTTGATGGCGCTCGCCTAAGGGCGGCCGGTCCCGCCTCGCCCCTTGCCAACAGGGCGCCGCCCGATGAAAGTCGGTCGGCCCATGCGTCGTCTCCTGTTCGCCGTGCTCTCCGCTTGGTCGGCCCTCTCGGCCGGCGAACTGGAGCTCAAGTGCGGGAGCTTCACGCTGCGACTCGATGGCCAGGGACGGCCGCAGGCCTGCGCCCGTTCGCGCGATGGCGCCGCCTTGCTGCGACCGGGCGCGGGACAGGAAGGGTTCGCCTTGGTCGCCGCGGACGGTGCGACGACGCCGCTGCCGGCGTTGCGCCTGCTGCCCGCGGGACGTCTGGAAGCGGCCTCCGCGGACGGTCGCCAGGCCGTGGTCTTCGCCGTCGCCGGCGGGGCCCGCCACCTCGCCTTCCGGATCGTGGAGTTGCGCGGGCTGGAGCCGGAGGCCCGCGACACCTTGAAGTTCACGCTCATCGGGGGCGCCGACTTACGGTTGCTGCCTTTGGATTACATGACGGAGACCACGGGCGGCGCCGGCCTCCTGCGCGTGACTTGGCCGGCCCTGTGGAACCGGCATGCGTCGAACCCGCGGGGTGGGTTCGCGCTGTATGAGCGGACCGGCGACGAGGACGAGGATGAGACGTTGCTGCGCCTGTGGGTCGAGGAGGGCCTGCCGCACCCGCGGGTCGAGGGCCCGTGGGACCTGGCCCGGGCCCGGACTTGGGTGCGCGAGTGGCAGGGCCGTTTCGCCGATCGCTCGCAGCTCATCCTCGCGGCCAAGACGCCCGCCGAGCTCCGCGCGGGGCTCGCGCAGGCCCGGCGGGCGAACCTCCGCCAGATCTACCTCTTCACCGACGTCTGGCGGCCCGACGCCTTCTGGCCGGACAAGCATTCGCATGTCGACGTCAACCCGGCGGTCTTCCCGCGTGGCGAGGCCGACCTCCGTGCGTTCGCCGAGGAAGTGCGGGCCGCCGGGATGTACCTCGCGCTCCATTCCATCTCGGGCGGCATCGGGAAGTCGGACCCGCGCCGCATCGGCGCCAAGCCCGACCCGCGGCTCGCCTCCTGGGGCGAAGGGAAGCTGGTCGGCGCGGTCGACGCGAAGGCCGCGACCCTGCGGCTCCGGCTCGCGCCCGGACAGGTCCTGCCCTCCGAGGATCCGCGCCGCGGCAAGTTCCCGTCCGTCGGGGAGCGCGGCGCCACCATCGAAACCAACTGGCTCAAGGTCGACAAGGAGATCGTGCGCTTCGAGGCGGCTCTCCGCCAAGCCGACGGCTCCTATGAACTCCTGCGCTGCCGGCGCGGCGTCGGCACGACGACCGCCGTCGCCCATCCCGTCGGCGCGCCCCTGGCGGGACTCTACGCCCCTTACGGCGCGAACTTCATTCCCGGCAACGATACGACGCTGCTGGCCGAGATGGCCGCCGAGTACGCCGGCCTCGTGAACCGCTGCCTCGTCGAGCACGTCGAATTCGACGGCGCGGAGATCCATGCGCACGAGGGCTTCTGGGGCTACCGCAAGTACGCCACGCTCGTGTACCAAGGCCTGACCCGCCCGACCACCGCGCACGACAGCCGCGGCGCGCGGCCCGATTGCTGGTTCGAATACCGCCTCAACTCGTCGAAGCGGCTCATGGCCGGCGCCTGCGCCTATTCGCATGGCAATTGGACCGTCCCCGTCGCGCTCGACCAGCCCGGCCGTCCCGCCTCGAACCTCCTCGAGGCCCATTTCGTCCTGAGCCAGGGGCATCTCGGCGGCGCGCTCGGCCTCGCCAAGCCGGAGCCCATGTTCGGGGTCGGCGTGGAACAGTTCGCGCGCCATGGCCAGACCGAGGATTTCCTGGAGGCGTTGCGGACCTGGACGGAGGTCAACCGCCGCCTCACGCCCGCGCAGCACCAGATGATCGCCGCGTCCTTCCGCCCGCCGACCGGTCCGCGCGCCCTGATCTTCAGCCACCATGCCCGGGCCGAGTCCGTGTGGGTCGCGCGCGCGCAGGCGGACGGTTTCGAACTGACGCCCACCTACGTCCTCCGCCGGGCCAAGGGCGACATCCTCTGGCACATCGGTCAGGAACACGGGCCCGTCGCGCCGAAGCAGTTCGCGCCCGTCGGCCAAGCCGTGGAGCTCGTGAACCCGCTCGCGGAACGCCCGGTCGACTTCCTCCTGCGCGTCCTGCCGGCCTTCGATCCCGCCGCGCCCACCGTCCGCCCGCCGGCGCCCGTGCGGACCAAGCCCGCCGCGGCCGGGGTCGGCCCCGCCGTCTTCACCGCGGGCGGGGACGCCGCGGCCAAAGGCCCCGCGCCCGTGGCCACCCGTCCGGTCAACTACGACCTCTTTCCCGCCCAGCCCTTCCGGTACGGCGAAGCCGGCTCGCGCCAGACCCAGTTCGAGGATGGCGCGCTCATCGTCGAAGATACCTCCCTCGCCGACGGACCGGTCCGACAGGTCGAGGGCTTGCCCGGGTGGTCGGTCGACCTCGACCTCACGCGCCACCGCGGTTTGGCCTGCACCGTCGAAGGCGACGGCTCCGGCGCGTTGCTCCTCCTCCAGGTCGGCCAGCGCGACTACGTCATCCCGCTCGACTTCACCGGTGAGCGCGACGTCGTGATCCCGCACGGCGAGGTCGCGTGGGCGCGGGCCGATTGGGGCTGGCGCATGGACACCAAGCACAACGACTACGGGAACGTCCGTCGGGTCAAGGTGGGCCTGCCGCAGATGGCGCGCGCCGGCCCGGGCACCGCGACCGTCACGAAGCTGCGCGCCCTCGCGGAGATCCCCCGGCCGCTCGTCGACCCCGTCGTGCGCGTCGGCGACCGGGTCCTGCGCCTCCGCGGCACCGTCCCCAGCGGCTACTATTTAAAATATGAAAACGGCCGGGCCCGGGTCTTCGATCCCGATTGGCGCCCGAGCGGCGAACTCGCGGTCGAGGGCGCGCTCGTGGCGCCCGCCGGCGCGGCGCGTTACCGCGTCGACGACGCGGGCGACGGCCCCGCGCCCTGGCTCGAGCTCCAGTTCAGCGTGCGCGGCGAGCCGATGACGGTGGGGAAGTAGGGGGAAGGGGAGTAGGAAGTGGGGAGTAGGGAGTGGGGAGAAGGGAGTAGGGTATGGGGAGGATGGCTGGAACGAGTGCAGAGTGCAGAGTGCTGAATCGAGTGCTGAATCGAGCGTACCTGTTGACGCATCGATCTAACCGCTAACCGCCATCCCCAAACCGCCCGCGTTCCGCGCAGGTAGGGACCAGCATCCCTGCTGGTCCGTGGGATGAGATGCACGGCCGACCGGGGACGGTCAGCCCTACCTAAAGAGACAGAGTGCGGATTACAGAGTACAGAGGACAGAGTGCTGAATCGAGCGTAGTTGTAGCCACTTTAGGCCAACCGCTAACCGCCATTCCCAAACCGCTCCGATTCAGCGTGTCGACGGTCAGCCCTACCTGTGACAACCGTGTCACGACGTTGACTGCCCTGACTTGAACAATACGAAGTGTTCCAGATGGATGCGTATCGTCTCCTTTGTCCGGCTTGCGCGGGTCCATCGGCCAAGCCGGTATCCATCGCCTAACATGCGCCGCCTCACCTGCGTCTTGCCCGCGGCTGTCCTGACCCTCGCTTTATCGGCGGGCCCGATCACCTATACCACGCCGAACCTCGACCCGACGCCGGTCGGCGCGACGAAGTCGGTGCCGTTCGCCGGTGTCACCTACCTCAACAAGGGGCTCGTCGGCGTAGGCAACTTCCCCGCCAGCGCGATCGACGGACTCGGC
>Ga0209358_10000341_pt1 | contig 41254 bp, 39 predicted proteins | sample LauGreFa1BDMLBSN_2_FD_187574 | JGI IMG/M metagenome (GOLD analysis project Ga0209358, IMG submission 187574) | Freshwater lake microbial communities from Lake Michigan, USA - Fa13.BD.MLB.SN (SPAdes) (version 2) | ecosystem: Environmental > Aquatic > Freshwater > Lake | place: Lake Michigan, USA... | reverse complement strand
CATATCCATGGGTTGTTAGAATGCCTGACATATTTTATATTTAAGAGAAAAAGAAGAAGAACAATCAATTTTTATACCCTAAGAGCAGTTAGATGGCAGTCCAGGTAGATCCGATTGAAATAGGTGGTCTTGTTCTTTTGGGTGCAACGTTTCTCTTAGTCCCTCAGATAACTATCATGTTAAAATCAAGTCTTGATACATTGCCTATGCGCCTTGCTGCGGTCTTAATAATTCTTGGCTCAATATCATACAATAAATACCTTGCTTTAGGAGTATTCTTAGTTATAATGGCCATTTACGTTGATCACCACCATGGTGATGTCTTAAGTGTAATTGGTTCTGCGAATATGTCTGCTTTTGACCCTTCTAGTAATGCTGGTGCAAAGTTATCGAACGCCATGAACCACTTAGACCAAGGAGGAGCTTCAGATGAAACATACGATTCCTCTGATTTCACTTCTAAACAAGAAGACCAAGATAATGAATTCAAGGTGGCCGAGAATTCCATGGACGAAAAGCACACCTTGTTAACCGAACCCCTAGGTTCAAAGGCCGCCAGTTTATTCCCAAATGATTCAAAGCATGTAGATGCCATGGAGCATGGAAATAGAAATGGATATAGTGATTAGATCAAGGTGCTGACGAAAGAACATAGTTGCCAGCGGCATCACCAAAGGCATTTATCTTTACCATATCAGAAGCACGGGTTTCCAAATCATTGATTGAACCTTCATAATATCTGGCAGTTATAGGCAAATTGTTTCTATCTGTAACTACCATCTTTACATATTGACCACCTTGAATAGCATGGACTATGTTTCCATTAGGAAGGACGTGTCTTTTCTGCACAGGTATTCTAGCACCAACCCAGTTTCCAGTAAGAACAAAACTTGGCAGAGGAGGTGGAGGGCAAGAAGGAGGTGGAGGGGGAGGAGGGCACGCAGGGGAGGAAGGTGCTACAGCAGCGGCAGCAGCTGCAGCAACAGCAGAGGCGCATGCAGGTACACGTAGCGCTGCCCGTGCCTCCTCTACCTTTTTCACGTTATAACAACTATCGAAATTTGCTTCATTTTCGGCTTGTGTCTTATATAAGCGACACTGGAGCTGTCTAGGATTAGAAGGTTGGAGGCCATCAGCGGTAGGAACAGAAACAGAACACCCTTCTATGCTTACATCAGAACCAAAGTAATTTGGAATAGAAGAAGGGCATTTACCAAATCCTCTTCTAGTAGCTTCAGAAGTGGCATAGTCAGAACAAGTTGGTAACCCGGATTTAGATTTAGGTGATAATGTGCATACCAAATTACCGTTACATTCACTATCTACTATATCCCCATTACAGCATAATGTCTCACCATTGTCTGTTATAAAACTTGTGGTTCTTGATGGACATGTATATACCGCAAATCCCTCCTTTAAAGGTAAAGCATGTGACGATTGTTTTATGAAATAAGCAAGTAATATGGCTGTTATTCCAACACATAATAGCCATATTATAAATATAAGAGCCTCAGACATATCTATTAGTTATCCGTCTTTTCATCATAAGCTAAAAATAACATAAGCATAACAAAAGAAATAATAAACATTACAACATGAAATATTTTGGTATTTAATGGATAGGCGGCATCTGCGTGCAAGAATATATAAGCAATAAACCCTAGATACGAAAGAAGAGCAACCGTGCCGAAGAAGGTTATAGTAGTTGTTAGAACATTTTCAACGTCACCTGGCATAATGCCGGGGTCATTTTCATTTGCGAAGCTTGATACTGTTATTTCTTGAATGCGAATATCAGTACCACGATATCCATTTCGAAAAGACTTAATATCTGTTCCAAGATACTCAATACCCTGCCCTGGCTGCAATGGTCTAAGTACAGTATCAGATGCTGTCTTTCCTTTTAAAGGTTTAAAAGATACAACTTCCACGCGTCCATTAATATCACCAACAACAAGTATTACATTATCCCCGATATCAGCAGCATGATATTTAGACCCAGGCGAGAAATTCCCGCCTTGAACGGTACCTGTTTTCGAAACAGTCAATGACAATGAACCATCTTGTAGTTCCGGAATAACGCCAGTTATTTTATATATTTTTGTAAATTTAACTTCACGTCCACCAGATTCTCTCATTTCTTGATTAACTGTGTCTTTCACACTTTGTCCCGTTGTAGGATCTACCATAATTTCACCGTCAACTATATCCTTTGATGGATCGATGGTGTAACACTTATAAGCCTTCTTTTTTGGTTTTGCTCTTGGAGGCGCAGGTGAATTAGAAATTTCTGCCAGAGACTTTCCAAGGAATGCTTCAGGAACTAAAATTTCGAATTTCTGTAAAACATCTGCTAAAGCACTTATAGGGTTAGGCGCAGCATTTGGCACTAGGTTCGATTTGGTATTTTGATTTGGAAATGCATCTGCACCAGTACCATCCTTGAACTGGATAAGATTGTGACCAGATGCAAATATATCTAGAGGGCCATTTCCAGTTGTAACTAGCGTATATTTTCTGATAGAACTACATTTTCCTAGGCCATTTTCACTTGCAAATACATAAATAGGTTGAGTTACAACATTTACACGTATTCTCAAACTAGCATAAGAAGCACCTCCTGCTTTTAAAAGTTTGACTGGCATACATGTTTGATATGTAACAATTGGCATTAGCATATAAGAATTATATCCAAAAAATCTAGATAAATCAATAGATGCTCCTTGGGGTGAGTTTCTAAAAGTAGCGGTATCGACTGCATTCCAGAAACTATTTGGTGGATTTGAACCAGATGATTGGAATACTATAGGTCTACACAAGAGTATAATATCTGGAGAAGACGGATTTGTTGACTTATTTGTTATTTGAAATGCTAAAATCATTTCATACTGAGCAGAGTTATCTTGACAAAAAGTGGGGTGCTGATTTTGAACAATAGAAATTATACCAGAACACTTGTATTGAGCGTTTCCAAATGTAATCGTAGAACCATCGGGATTAAAACCAGATATCTGAAAGACGCCGGGCACACCTCCTGAAGATGTCGTATATCTTACCGAAATGGAGGCATTTGCCTGAATACCATTATTAAGCCATTGTATAGAAAAATCCGTGGGGATAGTCAGGGTTTGAATTTGTCGTTGTGCATCATTCGTAGCAGGCCATTCTCTATACAGAGACTGTGCTAAAGTTACAGGAAATCCAGTATTATCCCCTGGTTTACATTGGGCCTCAGACATTACTACTTAATATAGTCATCGTTTGTTTATCGGATGATATCTCGCACCTTATATATTGTAACTTGTCCACCTTGATTCAAGGTGCTAATCTTAACAGTATCACCATTGAATAATTCAGGACATCCAACCTGGTCTTGACAATCACGCCCCTGCATTTCAATGGGAAGTGGTAATGGGTTATAAGAATCCGTGCGTGTGTAATAATTATACCGCTCCCTTGAGGATATGCATCTGCGACCAAACAGAGGTAAAAGTTTGCCATCACTTGTTTTAACAACACCCATTGACTGATATTCTTCCGCAACTCCTTGAGTTGGTATATTGAATGGCGTAGAAGGATTTGGAATGCGAGACATATCGGGAGGAGTATCCCAATCTCTCTCTGGTTCCGGGGCACGTGAATAACGACTGTCGGAACCTCTTAAATTTAATTGTATAGAAGGCGTCGCTTGGACTGTGGCAGGTTGTCTTGGTAATACGATAATGTCGGGAGCAGTTTTATAAGACCGTATAACAAGGGCTACTACAACAATAAATATAAGAGATAAGGTAATAGATGGCCATGATATAATTCCGAACTTATTTGGAAAACACACCATACCAGGTGGACAACGTGAAGGCATTCTAATGAAGGCTTTGCTTCCATTAGAGTGACTGAGTGTATTTTAATTAAACCTGTGCGCTTTCACCAAACATTTGTTGGAAAGTCTCCATGAGTTCTTTGCCATCATTCATCATAGGCTTCATGGTACCAAGCATACCCATCAAGCTTTTCTGGGTCTCAATAAGTTGCTTTGTATCCTTTGTCATTGCATTTATTTGGTCAGGATTTAATCCTTGAATAGCCTTGATTAACGTAGAACCTGCGTCTATGTGAGGACCATTTTTGACTTGAGATGGTATTTCACCAAGCTTAAATGGCATAGCCATTTCTTGTTTACCAGCTACAGCCGCGGGCTTCCCTTTCTTCGCTTCTTTTTTTTGGTCTTCGAAACCTTCAAGCAAAGGCGCACCAATTCCAAAGCCGGGGCGACTATAACCGGCTGTTGTTATATTTTTGAATACTTTATTAAAAAATCCCTCCTTTAGACTTTTAAACATATTCATCTTTGTAAAGCCCTCTTCTTCTTCATCGTCCCTGCGTGAGCGGAAACCCTCTTCCTCGTCTTCATTCCTATTACGGAATTCCTCTTCATCATCGCGATTGGAGCGGAAACCCTCTTCCTCGTCTTCATTCCTATTACGGAATTCCTCTTCATCATCGCGATTGGAGCGGAAGCCCTCTTCCTCGTCTTCATTCCTATTACGGAACTCCTCTTCATCATCGCGATTGGAGCGGAAGCCCTCTTCCTCGTCGTCATTCCTATTACGGAACTCCTCTTCATCATCCATGCGACCTCTAAAGCTTTCCTTTAGCTTTCTTATCACCCTTGAAATATCTTCAGGGCCAGTAAATACATTAAATCCTTCTTTCTTAATGACGCCATAGCGCATTAGAATTGCTGTTGTAAATAATACAAGAATGGCGGATCCAGTTGCATACTGTATGGAATTTGTCATGGAATATACTATAACAGCAGCACCCGCCGATACAAGTGTCATAGAAAGTGAGAGCTTTCCAAATACTAGAATAAAAGCTAGAGTTAAGGCTATTAAACTTGCGCAAACTGCGGGAGGCTTCATCTATACTAACCAAGTAAAGGAAGTATTATGCGATTTGCCCCCCAAAATAGAAAACCGACCAACAGCGCTTTTGAAAGTTGACCGTATAAATTCATATCACCGGAAGCCTTCAACATCCATGGCGCATAATGTGCGACCAATACACTCAAAAACGGCAGGTTAACGATGAATACTAGAATTGCGATTAAAATAGGTACCTTTAGCTCAACACCTAATAAATTACTCCACGCTTTACCCTGACTTGCCTGCATATTTGCAATCTGAGCAGCTAATTGAGCTTGCTGATTTGCAGTCGTTCCATAATTCTGCGTAGGAGCCCAATTACCACCGGGTGCAAAACCGGGGGTGGAACTCTGAAGCATCTGAGCAAAATCAGCAGATGTAGGATGATGTCCCCCAATTATATGCGCAGTAGATGGACCAGGATCCATCTGATACTGCTGGGTTGATTGCTGGGGAGGAGGCATAGGCATCATTGGTCCCTGAACACCACCCGGGGCCATACCTGAAGGGATACCCGGGCGTACTTCCTGGCTAGAATTCATATCTTGATATATCATCTTCACAAGGTCACCATCACCAGAGAGAGGTGCTTTTCCATCTAAATCAGAAAGTAATGTGCCCTGGGCGTTAGACATTCTTTTTTTTAGACATAAAGAAACCGGGGTTATATAACGCAGCCTACAAACGTACATTTTCAAATGCCTCAATGACACCTTCTTTAGGACATTCCATCTGAACTGTGTCAAATTTATAACACTTAGAAGCGATGTGATAGATTGAATCGCGAACTTCATGTATAGGTGGTGCTCGAACAATCATACACTCTCTCCCATGGCATATAGGTGCTATAATAACGACTATTGCTAATCCAAGCATAAATGATACTATACTGCCAAACAGTGGATTTTTCAAAACACCTATAATCATCTTTCTATATCTTACCTAGGTTAGATGAAAGGTATACTTGGATTTTTCAATATTTTAACATTTTCTATAGGGGTTGTTGCAGGCCTACTGTATATAGGGCTTGGTGGTAAAGGTGCACATGAGGTTATTTACAAATACCCTCATCCGACAACAGTAGATACCTTAGTATATAAAGACCCAAATGGTGCTTGTTATAGATACAAGGTTGAGCAAGTAGATTGTGATAGGAATGAAAAGAAATTAAAAGAATACCCCTTGTCTGGATAATTTACAGAAATCCAGGTAATGAAGGCGCAGGGGCACCGGCTGCAGATGTTAGTTTCTTCGATTTGAGAACGGTCTTCTTCTGTCCGATAATAACACCCTTCGCAACGTCTTCATTTGTTTTTTCTGGTGCTGGAGCTCCTGAAGCTGCTCCCGGAGCAGAAGACTTTGCTTTTACAGCAGGAAGAGGTGGCGCCTTAACTTCTGGTTCAGCTAATTCAGCTGCCATTCCTAAGTCAACATAGAGGCTTGTTATAGGCTCTAGACGACGTTTCAATACATAGACAGGTGATCCAATCTTCCTAACGTCACGCTTACTCTGAAAAACATCTTTTAAAGAAAGACCATCGATTTCTTCTAGCCATTTTTGCGGCCTTACTAGAGCTGAGCGTCTTTCCATGAGGCCTAGAACCTTAAGATTTTGCGCAACTACCTCCGAAGCAGGACCACCCTCTTTATGATTTTTAACTAAGGCCAAGAGTGTCTTACGCTCAAGTTCAATTTCTTCTTCAAGCGTCGAAATCTGCGCATAACGTTCATCAAATTCGGCTTTTCGCTCTTCAATTGTCTTAAGACGACGGTTTGGTAAGGGGACGCGAACTTCAGGACTATCCTTTACAGCCGGAATGATTGCCTGATTATCAGTAATTTCAACTGCCCGGTTAAGTTTCTTGGCCTTTCTGAAAAATTTTGCATCCAGTCGCGCAGCCATCTGTTAGATACTAGGTTGATTATCCTATTATTTTTCCATTAAGACTATTCAGAGATGTCGAACACATCGAACAATTCTTCAGGTACGCCGGGTACAACTAGTGAACCTAAGAAGCTCTCTGGTGTAAGCAGTGGCGTTCGCATATCAACTGCACTAGTTGTTGGGATTATCCTAGGTTTATTCATCTTGGTATGGGATTCCAATATTCTACCTCATGGGATAATGCCCGATTGGATTGGCGGATACGTATTTATCCCCATGCTATCAGTAGTCTTAGGATATGGAATATCTTGTTTGGTTCAGCAATTGAGTTGTGGACAAGTCCAATGGCTGATACAATTACAAAAGGTTTCTATCGTGCCGTTACCTTTCATAGTTGTTAAATTTGTATTATATATGTTGCCTTCTCTAAGATGGCCAATTGAAGGCCTCATACAATCAGTATCACCTGAATTAAGAACTGGGCTTTCTTCTGCCTTCTATACTTTCTGGACTGGCCTTTACTGCCAAAGTATGTTAAATAGTGCATCACAATTGTGTCCTAAATAATTACATATCTGGTTCTTCGGGTCCCAGATAAACATATCGGGGAACTCCGTTTCTAGCCGTTGAAGTTTCATTCAGCATATAGTATCCGGGAGCCAATTCGATATTTGAGTTTCGTTTGCTATTATTGTATTGACGATTGTTTCGTGGTGGTGGTATTTGTTGAGTATTGTGCTGTTCATCAAGCATTGCATGTTCCATCAAAGAAACAAAGACATAAGAAATGAACATCCATACAATTGCAAATAGCCAAATTGGCATATATGTGAAATGTTTGGGGTCGCGTCCTATTCCAAATTCCTTCCATCTCCCATCGTCACGAAACATGAATCGCGGTCTTATAACCAATACTACCGCAATTCCTGTTAAATACAAAAGTCCAGCGACGACTAACCGTCTCATCTATTATCATTCTGTGATTATTGTTTTGGTATAAATAACCAGGTATACGAGGACTTCAATTATCATCATCGAACCCGTTGATATTGCCTAATTCACCATCATCTATATATCCTGCTTCATCACCACCCTCTTGAAAGTATCCAAGGCCATCCATCTGACCTTGTTCTTGACCAGCACCTCCTTCAGGACCCACTCCAGGAAAATCTATAATACCTGCCTGGGCTCTTTGGTCTCTTTCAATGTCATATCGGTCTTTGTCATATGCGTAGATAGCCTTTGTTCCTCCAACTGCCCATTCACCTATACCTAGTTTCATTTGTATTTTTGTTATGTCCTTTTGAGCACGAGGCATATCTGTCATTTTTCTTAAAATATTTGCTTTCTCTGCCTCACTTCTTTTCGCAATGAGTTCTCTAATCTGCTGGGGGGTCAAATTCAAACTTTCTTCTTTGAACCTATTTACCATATCGCTAATGAATTTTGCAGGGAATAGAGCTTGCTGTTCAACTTGAGATGAAGGTCTTTCTGTATCTTCCGCAATTGGTAAAGTATTGGGGTCAACAAAATTTGCTAATGGGCTAAATAGACAAAATTTCAAAAAATACTCATAGGTCTGAACACCCCCTGGTATTTGTATAGGCCTTAGTGTTTCCAGTCTTTGTAATATAGAACGCGTCTGAATAATAAGAGTATCTACTTTCGCTTTTAACCACGGTGTAACATCTACTCTATTAAATTTCGCCATATATCCTCTGTGAGCATTTAGGATAGCTTCTACATCGAGCTGATGCTGCCAACTGAGGTCCCATGATTTTGGAACCTTTGTAAGAGGTGTGCTCTTTGTTGAAAACTGGCTCAACGGGACTAGAACATAGGATTGTAAAAAGCGCACGATTGAACCAACACCATCTGTTAACAACCCATCAAATATAGCGTGTTGTGTTTCAGGTAATCTTACTTTTAACTTCTGTTCCATCTGTTCGGCTAAAGTAGAAAATTCAGAAAGCGCAAGAGCTACTTCCACTTCCTTTGAATCCGGTGGTAACTTCATTAATTCTGTCTGAGTAACCGCCATAACTGCCTTGTATCCTGCAACCGGTTCAGGTTCAATTGACATTAAGTCAATCCAATTATCAAGGGGGCTTGGTAACTCCGCCCTAAAGGTATTCTTGAAAGAATTTACTCTATGTGTTTCATTCAATAAATCTTCAAACGTATCCTTGTTTACCTCAATACCCTGGCTTTCAATCGCAATAAGTCCTTGCTCTGAACTTAGAAGGCTGTGATCCTGTGGTAGCTTCAAGTCACACCATATACATGTATGCGTAAGGCCAAATTCATGTGTCTGACCCTTTTTCTCACCATCATAGCAGACCTTTAAGAATAATTGGTAATAACTGTTCTCAGGTGGATCTGGTAGAGGCCTTGATATCTGAGATGGCTTCATAATAGGTTCTATTCTAGCTATTTTCGGAGGTGCTTGGACCCCAGTTTTCTTAACAAATGGTGGAAGGCTTTCTTTTGCTGGGCCAGAATCCCAAAATGAATCTGCCTTTTCCAGGGGAGATAAACAACAAGATGCTTCGCTGAATGTAATAGGCATGGGCATTTTGTTTTTTCTAGCCAAAACATTACCCTGTCTAATCCACAATTCGGCCCTTTCTGCAGGACCAGCTGCTTCTGGAATTATAATTTTCTCTACAAAATCTTCTTCTTTTAAGGCATACGGAATGGGGGCAAAATTAGCAGGTAATTCTTCATCTGGTCTACCTTGCCCTCCAGCTTCTCCTAGGACCTTTCTTATATATTCGCGTTTCTGAGACAAGGCCTGTAATATAGTTGGATCCTGTAAAGCTGTTCGCATAAATGGTTCAAAGACACCCATGATCATCTTTTGTCTGACAGTATCATCTGGCTCTGCCTGAAATCTTGTTAAACTCCAAGGCAAGGCATCTTTCTGAAAGGAAGACAGAATAGATACAACACAATTTATTCCATTTGTCCCTTCAGGTTCTAAGGGCTGTCCTCCCAAATTCCTACAACCTGTAGGCATTCCTCTCAGAATTAAATCAGGCTTCCTTGTTTGAATATGAATCAGCATATGAACGGCCGTGGCACAAACAAGCGCCTGGTTTATATAGATATCATAATCTGGTAATGCACTTCCTGCTTTACTCTTTGATTGAGATTGTTGATACTGAACATATCGCTCACGTGAAGGGATTTGTTGCATCAAGCCAAAAACTCTATTGACAATTACCGTGTAATCATCTATTTCTAGGGGTGCCATAAGCCTATCTGCCAATTCTTTAGCAGTATTATAAATAAGAGTTTTTTGCTCATTATCAAATTCCACTGGCGCGTCTGCATCGCCAAGTGGACCAATTAAATCATCTATCTGTTCCATTGTAACCGCATCTTTGTCTACTAATTCAGACCTACCCATCATTGGACGACCATTATCGTCATATTCTAAATGCGTATCGTATTCTAATTCACTAATTGGTTGTCCGCAGTTACGACAAATATAATACCCCTGGAATTGCCCTCCACCAAAATTCAACTGGATTTCCTTGTTTAGAGCAGAAACATCTCCTGGCCTCAAGAACTGGTAAATCTGTAGGAGTTCGTGCATACACAAGAGGTTATGATTACCCGCGTTACATTTTAACCAGTTGCCTTCCTTCTGACCCTGAAATGTAATTAAGAACTTTGCCAGAAGTGCTAATCTCTGATTATCATCCTTTACCTTACGAATCATAGCTAATGGTTTTACATGAGAACAATCTACTGGTTCAGGAGGCTCACCTGCGAAATCTATACGCTGTTTCTTCAATTGTATTTCTTTCAATGTCTTCAAATACTCTTCACGAGCATATTTCATACGCGAACGCGTTAAAGCTGCTGGCTGGTCAGCCAGTTGAGCCATGGCCAAGTCTGGGTGATTTTTTAAAATAAGACCAACCATGGCTACATCTGAGTTGGCGAAACCAGGCATCTGTTCTTTTATAGATGCTTGAATGTCCTTGAGCAAAGGCTCTTCCGCAAGTTTCTCAATCATACTTGGACCAGATGGAACCATTTGTATTCCCTGAATAGCAGGAGGCTGGGCAACAAATTGTGATAATGCTTCGCGTTGAGCAGCAATTGCATTTATAATCTGATTTTGTGTATCCTTTATTATTTCTTGTAGAGTTTCTTGCTGGTCAATTGTCCATTCACGCTCCCTCATTCCCATTAAGACTTGAATAGGCCAAATATCACCCATTCCTTCCGCTCGAATTCCAAGTAATTTCAAATAATCGCGGAGAGCTGTATTTCCTAAATTCTCTCCTTCTACGCTGACTAAAAATGGTTTTGTTCCTGATGGAATATCTGTGATATCACCAGCCATGGTTAATATTTGTTTTATACTTAAAAACCCCTTTTGACCATCTTCTACATCAGCAACAAGCGACTCCTGTTTAATGGTATTTAGGGAAAATGCATAAGATAAGGGAAATAGGACATAGGATAAAACAACCGCTTCTTCTCCGAGTTGTAGGACTTGAGACTTAAGCCGCAATGCCTTCAAGCCTCTTAAGAGCGACATCGATACTTCAGAAACATTCTCGGAAGAGAGATAAGCATCTTTCTTGTTTGGAAGATACCTTGGATATCCAGGGATATTTGCTTCTGCTTCAGGGACATTTCTACGGAATACTTCTTCATCTCTCTGAAAAGCTATTTTTTGCATTGCTTCGCCAGATGGTTTCCACGAGGAAGCGTATTTTTCTAGATAACTGTTTAAGAAATAATTATATTTCTGACCAGCCATATCAGCAGAAGACTCCAAGTATTCTGTTGCGGCTTCAATCTTATCATCAAAATGTTGTATGCGCAGACCATCCATCATCTCAGGTTGTTTATCGGCGTCCTGGGAGTTTACATCATGATAAATAATCTTATCTACATCTACAACACACCTACTCAATGCTAGTAGACGTGTTTCTAAGGCATCTATCAGCGTCTGAACACTTGTGACCTTTATACCCTTTGGCGCTCCATCTTCTGAGAGGCGTAAGACGGAAGCGCGAATTTGATAAAATAATTCCGTTAAGACACGGGTTGCCTTTTGTGTCTCAGCTAGACGTTGTTTTGCAGGTGTATTCAGAGAAAGAAAATCTGCGTATGCCTCCGATTTCTGCGTTATATTGGAATAAGTTCTTTCTGATGTAGGTATTTCTATGAGGCGCTCAACTCCCTCTTGCTCACCTACACTTAGACCCGGGGCTATTAGTTCTTCATCCAAAAATCGGAAATCTTCTCCCTCATCTTCTTCACCTTCTTCATCCAAATTGGCTTCTTCATTTTCTTCGATATCTTCTAATGTAGGGGGGTTCTCAATTGCCTGACGACCTCGAATTGCACGAAATGGGAACTCTTTAGGGACGCCTCTAAAACCGAATGGTATTGTCACATCACCGTCTACTTCATTATTTACAACGATCATATCTGCCTCAGGGTCAACTGAGACAATTCTGTATTTAGAAATAACTTCACCATCTGAGCCAAATGTTTCCAGGTCTTGGTCGGCACGTAAATCTAAGATTTCAACTAGGCTTACTTTCTTTCTCTTTTGTAAAATCTCAACAGCTTCGATGCCAAAACGGGGGTCAAATCCTTCTTCGTTTACATCAAGTTCCACTACTTGATTTGTTAATCCGTCTGGACTTAGATGTATCTCAGCCTCTGTTCTATAAACTACCCTACCAGTTGTCCTATCATATTTTCCACCATTGATGCGAATTCTATCACCTAATTCTATAACCGGTTCCTCAACTTCCTGGTCCTGAAAGATTTCCGCTTCCTCAGATAATTTTATACCGACTTCTTCTTCGGCCATCTAATGTTCAATAACAACAAAAATTGAATGATAGTCGCGGCATTTTCATGGTATACAAATGGCTTCATCTGTTCCCACAAAGATGTCTACGTTATCTACGTTTGCTGACTGGGCATCTAGCCACAAGACATGGCCTGAGCTAAAGGCGTGGCTACAGGAGAAGGAGCCTAATATTGATATTATCGAGTCGGAGGATAGTGCGTATGCTATTCTACGCAACAGCCGAGACAAGGAGGGCGAGGCAATGATTGCAGAGGATGCTGTCTCTGAGGCGTCTCAACTCTGCCGTTCCGTTGTATGGGATACGGAGGCAAACCTCCCTTGCTGCGTAGCACCCTTCGCGGCACGCCGCGACCAGAAAATCCCTTCTGATGGTACTCTGCGCCTTGAGGACTTTGTAGAGGGTGTGATGGTTAACGTCTTCCGTGTTCGCGGTGACGCAGAGACACATGTGTCTACTCGCTCTAAGCTAGACGCAGATGGCTCATTCTATTCGGAGCGCTCATTCCGTGAGCTATTCGAGGAGGCAATGGATGCCAAGCAGACCTCACTGGATGAGATTGAGAAGTTGATTGGCGCCCCCAGCGACGACGTGGCGGCGACATTCATTACGATGGTTCTTGCACATCCTGAGCACCGCATTGTTCGCACGGTGGAGAAGGCAAACCTGTGGGCAGTCTACCGCGGCACGGTAGCAAACGACGGCACTGTTAGTTTCTATACGGAGGACCTACCCGTATCATGGCGCCCTAAAACATATAGCCTTACGTTCCAGGGCGAGTTCGCAGAGCTCAAGGCAAAGTTCGAGGAGATTAAGGCATCGAAACCCTGGTATTGGCAAGGCCTGGTTGTTCACTCAGGGCTTCAGCGCTGGCGTTTCCGCAATGGTAAGCATGACCGTGTGCGCCGAGAGCTTCGTGGCACGGAGTCTAATTCCTTTGGTCGCTTCCTACGCCTTCGTTCCCAGCGCCGCGTTCAGGAGTATCTGCGCATTTACCAGGAGGATGCTGCTGAGTTTGATGGCTTTGAGCAAGAGTATCGTGGTCTAACGAAGACCCTCTACGCATGGTATTGCAGGGTTCACAAGGAGCACTCTCTAGTGTTCAAGTCTCTACCAAAGTCTGTTCAGCCTCTAGTCTTTGACCTCCACAAGTTCTATCTTGGAACTCTGCGCCCTTCTAACAAGACGCTTCACATGGTAGAGGTGATTGACTGGATTATGAACTATCTGAAGACCCCGTATGGCGTACCTTCTATTCTGCGTTTCTCCAAGGAGACAGAGCAGCCTCCTGTGAGTTCTTCCACTGGTTTCAACTTGAACCGTGAGGTTGTAAATCAGGGTGAGAACCTTACGGTGACGGTGGATGTTGCTGATGCTGACTTGTAAGATACTGGCATTTCATTGGAGGTTTCGTAAGCTCAATTTCCTTTAAAATGGAAATATAATTTTTATTTATATTTGCTTGATACCTACGAAATGTTATATGACTATATGCCAAATCAAAAGAGTAACCTTTACAATGGATATAATATGCCATCAGAATTATAACAGAAAGATTGTTACCATGAAAACAATGAACCATTATTTTTCTACCCTCTTGTACAAGTCCATCTAATATAGAAACAGCAGTCAACAAAATACTTTTTGTTTTTTCATCTACTGATGTATCTGAAAGAGGTATATTATAGCTAAATCTAGAAGAATGTAAGTTGAAAATATTAGAGAAACCTATTAGATGTGTAATTCTGCGCTCAGATAAAAATGTATTATCTGACGCATTTTCATAAGAGCCTATCCAGATTTGCTCTGTTATTTCAGACATGTAGTATATATAATTGAACTATTTATGTATTCACTTTTATTCTTATAATATACTTAAAAACTTCTCACTATATCAATACATAAGTATGCCCTCTGGTACGACTGCGATTGGTATTGACCTGGGAACCACGTATTCTTGTGTCGGTGTATGGCAGAATGACAGAGTTGAAATTATCGCAAATGACCAAGGAAATCGTACTACCCCATCATATGTTGCATTTACAAAGGACGAGCGTCTTGTTGGAGACGCGGCAAAGTCGCAGGCTGCGGCAAATCCCCAGAATACAGTCTTTGACGCAAAGCGTCTGATTGGTCGCAAGTTTGGAGATGCGTCTGTTAAGTCTGATATGGCTCATTGGCCATTCACGGTAAAGGCTGGGACGGCAGAGAAGCCTCTCATCGAGGTAACCATGAACGGCGAGACAAAGACGTTTGCCGCTGAGGAGATTTCTGCGATGGTTCTTCAGAAAATGAAGGCGACTGCCGAGTCATACTTGGGCACCAAGGTCACCGATGCTGTCATTACAGTACCTGCGTATTTCAATGACTCGCAGAGACAGGCTACCAAGGATGCTGGGCTTATTGCTGGTCTCAATGTCCTCCGTATTATCAATGAGCCCACTGCAGCTGCTTTGGCCTATGGGCTTGATAAGAAGACTGGGGGTGAAAAGAATGTGCTGATATTTGACTGTGGTGGTATTTAATTCTGCTTCCACAATAATATACTGTGTGAATTGCTGGAAACCCCTTAAGTTCATATTACCACAACGTGGTGACCCTATGGGTTGCGAGCGTGAAGGTTTGAAAAAATATGAAATTGGGCAATCAGCAGCCAAGTCCGTAAGGAAAGGTTCAACGACTAGGTTTATAACCCACGAGTGCACAGGCATGACAAAATTGATAGCTAATCTTAAAGGTTCCACACTAATAGATAGTATGGAAGTGGACCTTCATTTTAAAACGATAGAGAGTATCCGGGAAAAAACTACTAATAAAGAAATTGCTTTAACTTCATGCTCCATAGAAAAAATTGTTGCTAAATATTCAAACACAAAAGAACCAATTGCCAAGATGGTAATTAACAAAAAGCCTATATCAAGAAATAACTCATACTTTGTGAAATTTGTATGCCCAACCTGTAAGGCAACTCGAGAAATCACTCTCAATTTATTTATGAGACGTGTATCAAAAAATACAACAAGATGCTTCTGTTGTATGAATGAAGACACTGATAAATGTAAAAAACAGAGTGGGTTTATGAAACAAAATATGAGTAAAATTCTAGAAGGTGAATATGTTAAGCCTGTGAAAGTAAGCCATAAAACAATATCTGAACATTTAGACTTTTCTAAAGGTGAATGGGAAAAGGAAGATATTGAATTTATAAATAACTATAATTTCACTCATTTGTCTTTAGAAGAATTTTCAAACATTCTTCCTAAAATAAAGGGTGTAGGTAATAGTAAACTTGTAAATTTAGAAGGATGGTCTTACTTTCCTAATTACAGAGTGTTCAACCAAACAAGATATACCCCAATGCTAGTGAATTTATCTACCAATGTAGTTGAGAAACCACAGTATATCACATTTGATTGTGAAAACTGTGGTAACTCATTCACGCATCGTGATCTTGAAATTGTTAAAAATAAACTCAAGATATTCTGTCAAGGGTGCACTTTAACAAATCGAACATTCAGACTTAGAAGCCATATTACAAAAAATGGTACTAAGATATTATGGCAAAGTATTCCTGAAAGAAGATTTATTGAATGGTGTGATGAACATTCTATTGAAATAAAGAATGGTCCTTCCATACAGTATATGTTTCAAGATAAAATGCACGCATATCGTGTTGATTTTGAACTTCCTACTTTCAAGAGGCTTATTGAAATAAAAGATGACCACTGCTGGCACAAGCAACAGTTAGCGAGTGGTAAATTTGGAGCAAAAGAAACAGCAGCAATAGAATGGTGTAAAAGTAAAGATTACACCTTTATAGTAGTTTTCCCAAAAACTCTTCAGGGATTAAAAGATTTGCTATTAAAGTCATGTAAGATATAGTCTGAACTTATGGGAAACCATAAGAAGTAAGGATAAAGAGCCTTACGATAACAGTGCAGGGAACGCACGATTTATCCGTTTTGACTCTCGATGATGGTATCTTTGAGGTAAAGGCGACCGCAGGGGATACGCATCTTGGGGGAGAAGATTTCGATAACACTGTAGTCGACTATTGTGTCGGCGAATTCAAGAAGAAGACAAAGCTAGATATTTCAACAAATTCTAAGGCTCTCAGACGCCTTCGTACGTCATGCGAGCGTGCTAAGCGCGTTCTATCCAGTGCTACCCAGGCTCAAATCGAGGTAGACAGTCTTGCGGAGGGTCATGATTTTTCTACGGCCCTAACCAGGGCAAAGTTCGAGAGCCTCTGTGAGCCTTTTTTCAGACGCTGTATAAATCCCTTGGACAGCTTGTTGAAGGATGCGAAGATGTCAAAGGAGCAGATCCACGAGATCGTGATGGTTGGTGGATCCTCTCGTATCCCTAAAATCCGTGAGCTTCTGATGTCTTATTTCGGGGGGAAGAAGCTCAATGACTCCGTGAACCCTGATGAGGCTGTTGCGTTTGGAGCGGCTGTTCAGGCTCATATCTTGACGGCCCCTAAGGGAACGTCTGACGCCACTTCTGATATCTTGCTAATGGACGTTGCACCTCTGTCGGTTGGCCTTGAGACGGCTGGTGGTGTTATGACGAAGATTATCCAGCGTAATACGGCTATTCCCACGAAGAAGACCCAGGTGTTCTCTACGTATGCGGATAACCAGCCTGGTGTCTTAATCCAGGTGTTTGAGGGGGAACGTGCGCTAACAAAGGACAACAATTGCCTGGGTAAGTTCCAGCTAGATGGAATTCCCCCTATGCCTCGCGGGGTTCCTCAGATTGAGGTGTCATTCGACGTAGATGCGAATGGTATCCTGAATGTAACTGCTGCTGAGAAGTCTACTGGAAAGTCTCAGAAGATTACGATTACAAATGACAAGGGTCGCCTGTCAAAGGATGATATTGAGCGAATGGTTCAGGAGGCTTCATCTTACGAAGCGGAGGATAAGGCGCACATGGAGAAGGTGGAGGCTAAGAATGGACTTGAGTCATATGTATACAATGTGCGTAATTCCTTGAATGATGAGAAGACCAGAGAGAAGCTGGGTGCATCTGAGTGTGATGGGTATCTCGAGAAGACTAAGACTTACCTGGATTGGTTAGATGCAAATTCCAGTGCGTCTAAGGAGGAATATGATGAGCAGAAGAAGTTGTCTGAGGCTGACTTCCAACCTTTCTTCATGAAACTCTATGCAGATGGAATGAAGGATGCCCCATCAGACGAGACGCCTATGCCCGGTCCCAAGGTGGAGGAGGTGGATTAAAGTATTCGTTATCATTAGATGGAAACCGAAGAGGGTAAGAGAATGACTTCGAAGCAAAAAAGAAGAGCGAGGAGGAAAGAGAGAACACGACTGTATCTTTTAAGAACAATCTAGGGATTTAGTTAAAGAAATTCATGAAACTGTAGTTTAATAAACTCGGATTCCATGGAATGCGTAAGTTATAAAGCAAAATAGAAACTATAAAGAAATAGATGCCCTGTGCATGTAAACAAAATCAACCAGATTATCCTGTAACGGATAATTGGGGGCCTTCATTATGGAAAATTCTTCACGGCCTAGCAGAAAAGGGTGGAAAGGTTTTATTTCCATCCTTCCGAGACGATGAAAAAAGACAATGGATCCTTTTAATTGAAACAATGCCCAAAATGATTCCATGTGAAAATTGTAGAGAACATGCCCAGCAATGGATTTTAAGACATCCAATCAAGGCAATAAAAGATATCGCATTTGATGAACTATACGAGTGGTTAACGACGTGGGTCTATGAATTCCACGAAGAAGTAAATAAGAGAACAGGAAAACCATCGTTTGACAAAGCATTGCTTGCTCAAACGTATGGGCATGTGGATGTAAATGGTACCTATAAAGAAATGAAACCATTCATTGAAAGTGCAATTCGTCTTTCAGGTATAACACTATTTCCATGGCAGAAATGGACAAATTATCTAAGAATGCTATCTTCTCTATATGGTATCTAAGAGTTTCATAACATCTTTTACATCACTAATTGGATTTTCTAAGGATGTAAGTGCGTATATAATGGGTTTATATGTTTCATAGTTTAATGAAAATTTATAAACCCCATGCACCAATGTCATACCAAGCATAAAAAAGTCGAATGACTTTTTGTAACGCAATAAGAGAATATGTTTATTAGGTATTCTTTTAACGACGCTATTGAATTGTTCTGAAATACGTTCATTAATATCCTTGAATATATCGGATTTCTCAAAATCTCTATCAACTACCCTTTCTCTGAATTTCATCAGCCTCTTAGAGAAAAATTTAGGGAGCCCCCTCGTATACCATTTTATTGGACTTGTACAAATCATATCACCAATACGAAATTCATTTATAGAAGACACCTGTCCCCAGTCAATAAGTTTGTATCTATCCTTACATAGAACCACGTTATCGAGTTTTATATCATTGTGTTGAAATCCAGATGCTTGTAGAACAGCAATGCTTTCAGCAATTTCCTTAAGAAATTTCTTAAAATGGAAATTGTATTTATTATTGCATAACACAGAATATACAGCATAAAATGTATCACCGTCGGCTTCCACCTTCGTTCCCAGAAACTCAATATGCTTAAAACCCTTTACTGGTGTAATTGTCAGATATTTTTCTGCTTTATTTCCATAGTGTTTTAATATACTTCTATTTATAGCCAATTCTGATTTGAATGCCTTTTCTACAGTTACACCAGTAAGTAAGAACTTATTTTTAAACAATTTAACAATATAATCTTTTGAAGAATACAAGAAATCCATGAAAGCCTGTATTTCTTCGGGGTTTGTTAAAACATGTTCACCCTTCTCCTTGTATAATGTAACTTTCACAGTATTCTTTTTTATCATAACATTCGAAAATGCGTTATTTCTTGGACCATGGCCAACTTTATAAGTCTTACCAAAAAACCCTTCGCCCAAGAAAGACTTGGGTAGTTGTTTTTTTGTTTTACGACCCTTCTTTCGGGTTTGCATTCCTAATTATAGATTACTTTTTTATTAAAGTTTGACAATAAGCCGGGATAAATTTATTATGCTGGTTGAGCAGTCTTAGGTTTCAACTTTAGCTTAGTCCTAGCAGCAGCTGCAGTTCCAGGTGCTGCGACACCAACGGAACTAGCTGCACCCCTTGGAGCACCTCCAGTCCATAGACGCAACCACTCCTGAAACATGGCCTTGCAACCACGCGAAGCTACAGCCAAAGCAGTTCTAGCAGTCATCTCATTTCCATCCTCTACACCAATACGCAGAAGCAGCTCATCCTTCAAGGGGTGAGGGATTTTGTATCCTGCGAACGAAATACGAGGGGTTCCCTCGCCATCCACGTGATTGTCTACTAGCCATGTCTGGATCATATTACCAAATGTATGGTCTTCTCCTTGAATGAGAAAGTCAAATCCAGGCATCTGAGAATCAGACGGTGTTACCGAAATCGTATCTGGAAGGTCACCCGAATCAAGGCCAGTATAGGGATTGCATAGTTTCGTAAGACCAATGAGCGCCCTTTCTATAATAGCCCTGGGTGCCATTGTTCCAACGCTTTCGATTTGGAAATCAAAACTATTCGGCTCACCCTTGCTATCGACCTTATAGATACGCTGAATTTGCATTGTCTTAAACTCGCGGTCGAGTTCCCCACGACGCTTCTCATCTTGCTTTAGAGCCTCAGGTTCAACATTCTTGTGAGTAATTAGCCATTTCTCAAAATACGCATTCCGCCTCTCCGTATTTGTGTCGAGGGTGTAAGCATACGTCGACTGGCAAGTAGGGATAAATCGCGCATGCTCTCTACCCGTCCCTACGGTTGCCCTCATCTCAAGCTTGAGTGTAGGTGTTAGAGAAGAGCGCTTTGGCGGTAGAGCTGTAATGAGGCATGTATCGCGTGTTAGAGGATTGGGAACAAAGAAGTCGCGTCCAGGGATTTCCACTAGAGTTTCTGACAAATCGGCAGCCTTGCGCCGCTCATAAACCTTAATATCAGATGCAGTAACATCCATGGGTGCCGACCCTGTATTCTCAATATCAATCTTAAATACATAGCGATCCGGGTCAAACGTCTCGGGGTCTAGGCCATGAATTGGTAGAATACCAATACGATGAGCAAGAAGTTCATTTGGCTGTGTAGTACTATCATTTTGAATTACCTTTATGTCTGAATTTTCAAGGACAATACCCGGTGGATCTGACCGGAAGGCCACTGCTGGTACCAGTGTCATGACTGCACGGCGAAGGGTGTTCGCATACGGATATGCCGTATTAGAAAGAGTAAACTGAACCTTTCTTGGAGAAGGGGATTTAACGTCTTCAAATGACATTGCTATAAGTACCTTATAAAGCATTATTAGTCAATTTTACTGGTATCTCACATAGTGCGTTAATTTTGTAGACTATAGTAGATGACAAACGCCCCGGCGAATTCTTCAGGTGGCCTTCTAGGTTCAATCACTGGCTTTTTCGGATCTAAGAAATCCAATGCACCTCCCACACCTCCTACACCTCCTACTCCACCACCTACACCGGTTACCACTGGAGGGCGGCGTAAGAAGCACTGTAAAACCCGTAAGCACCGTAAGCATGCCAAGAAGTCTCGCAAGAACCGTAAGTGAAATGCGTTTTAGTTAAACTTCCATGAAATCTCAACAAAATAGAATGGCTCTACGGCAAGGACAACCCAATAACGTTTGTTTCTATAGCAACAAATGTGAATGGTCTGAGGCATTTTTAAAAGAACTCTCAAGAACTTCTTATAAGTCAGAGTTTCAATTTGTATGCATCGATACAACTCCCCGAGCACAGCTTCCAACATGGCTAAAACAGGTTCCGACATTGATGATCCGAGATGATCAGGAACCTATTAAAACTAATTCAGAGGTCATGAATTGGTTATATGAACGCAAATTAAAGGACAATACAGCTTCTTCAAGTGGCTTACCTCCTAGAGGTCCAATGCCTGCTGGGCCTGGACCTGGACCATCAAATGACGAGCCAGAAGCATGGAATATGTCAGAAATGGGAGGTAAACTGAGTGAAACGTATAGTAATCTGACAGATGGAAATAATTTTGATAATAGTTCTACAAAGAATTGGGACTTTGGTTTCTTGAATGGTGGAGCATCTCAAGGTGATCGTAGTGCACAGGGTATGGGAGATTCAAGTATGCGACAGGAACCCGGTAGAACCAAATCAAAGAAGGAAGAAATGTTTGATAGACAAATGGAGGCATACCAGAAAAACCGAGATAATGGTTTACCTCAGAAACGTCTACCTCCTAACGGGGGCAGGATTTAACGAGGCGTAAAAATTGCCTAAACGCCTGATACTTACAAAAGGTAGAGATGTCTGTACTCGCCGCCTTTTGTAACCAGCTAATTCGCTTCTTTGAAGAACTACAGGCATCGTATCCCGAGGAAAAGAGTATTTCTATGGGCCTAGAGGCAATTCAGGCTGCAAAGAAATCAAATCCACGCCTTGTGCTTGATATGTTCTATGAATATGTATATAAGCCGACAAATGACCTTATTATGACGCGCAATGACACAGAAATCATTAAGTTTGCTAAGGCAATCATGACCACTCGATTTAATGAACTTATGCCAACCCTTATGATATTCGATAAATACTGGCCAAGTATGACTGAGCAGAATAGAGATGTAATTTGGCAGTACCTAACTGTTTTATGCAAATTGTGCGAAAAGGCCCGAGAGTAACTGCTTCGGAACGCGTAAAGGATTATTGGAACCTATATATATACTATCTAGATGTCGGAACGCTTAGATACTATATTCCACGACAAGTATAATGAGTTTGCAGCAAGTCTGCAGGAAGTGTTTCCTGAACTCTCTGAATCTGTAAAGGCTTCCCTGGAGGCAACTGAAGAGCAGAGGGAGGACTTGTATAAGAAGCTTGTTATGCCAACGGCAGGTAATCCTAGTAGAGATTCGACTAAAGCGCCCGGTATGGTTCTTCCGGGTGTTTACATAAATGACGCTATGTGGGCCTCTTCTTCAGAGGGGACAAAGAAGGCTATCAATCAGTTTGTAGGCATCATGTCTTTTTCAGTTATGATGAGAGATGGAGGAACAGATGGGTTTGATTCCGATATGTTCAAGGGTTTGGCAGATGCCTTTATGAACCAATGGCGTGGAAAGATGGACCGTGGTATGTTTGATACATTTACACAACGCCTTACAGAGTTATTTGGTTCAGATGGCGGACGTCTACCCCCCTTTCCTGAGAAACTTCGTAATGGTCGACTAGTAAAGTTAGCAGAAGAAATTGTTCGTGAACTAAAGCCTGAAGAATTTGGACTTGATGCTGAGACGATAAAACAATGTGAAACCGACCCAAGCAAGGCATTTGAAGTTATCATGAATTCAACAATGAGAAATCCCGAAAAACTTCAAGGTGCTATGAAACGTATTATGAAACGCTTACAGGAAAAGTTTCAGAAGGGTGAATTTAAGCCTCAAGAACTTGCCGCCGAGGCTGAAGAAATGATGAAGGAATTTTCAGAGAACCCGGCCTTCGTGGAAATGATGGACTCTATGCGCAAGGCCTTTAGTTTCGAGGGTAACATGGAAGGGGCAAAAGCGGCTGGAATGGAGCAATCAGTTAGAATGAATATTATCAAAGAACGTCTCCGACGCAAGGCAGAAGCAAATGCAGCGGCGAAGAATCTAGCTAGAGCATCTGGAGTTCAGCCACCTATAAACACATGCAGTCCTGCTTTGACTGACGGTCAATTAGTTGAAGAATTTGGGTCTATTCTAGTGGATAACGGAAAGAAAGGTGGAAACAATAAGAAACATACTAAGAAGTAGGATGGTTAAAGTGCCTTTATGTACACCACCGTGGTGGGAAGAACCAAGTGTTTTATTAACAGATTCATGGCTAGCACAATGGAAACGTCGCTCAACACCTCACATTCCTTGTTTTAGTGAGCGTGTAAATGCCTTGACTAGAACAGGAATTGCAGTATTAATAGTTGCACTCATCTTTTCTCTATACAATCATGACATTGTAACAACAATGTCGTATTCATTTCTTCTTGGTCTAATTATCACATTGCCTGACATAATCGACATGATTAAGGCTCCTTATATTCAAGAACAGTTCGTGGCAAATATTAAACCCCATGAGCCTTCTACACTTTCATGGAAAACACCACCTGTTGGGGGTTCAGATGATACATACAATGACGGACAACACATGACATTACCAAGTCCCCGAAACCCGTTCATGAATGTTCTTATTGATGAAATCAAGTATAATCCTAAGAGGCCCGAAGCAAAATCGGTGGAAGATCCTGTTGTAAAGTCGACGATGGATGACTATTTTAGAGTGAATTGGTTCTCAGACCCAACCGATGTATTTGGTAAGTCTCAGAACCAAAGACAATTCGTGACAATGCCATCTACCACTATACCAAATGATAGAGAGAGTTTACAGAATTGGTTATATAAGATACCAGGGAAGACTTGCAAGGAGGGTGGGCGCGAGGCATGTGTAAGTGGAACGGCTGGTTCTGCAATACCTTGGTTGAATTAAATTGGTTTCTGAGTAATTAACTTAGCGCCCTTCCGGCAACTGAACTTTTTAAGAGTTCTACCTTTTGTTTGTAAGACAGACTTTACACAAATTGCGATTGCCGCTTTCTCTCTGGCTACATTTCCACGTTGGCCTTTTCTGAGTTTCAGGGTCTTCTTTACTGATTTTATACATCTACAGAAACGAAGTGACTGTTTCATTTACTACTTATCTGCTTTATTTTTTCCTAAAAGAAAGCAGATATGGATATCAACCGTCTAACAAAGACACGCGACGACCTCTGTGGAATTCAGCAGTACTATGCGCAGAGCTTGGGTCCGGGTAAGTACACGACCACTAACCTAGTTCCGGACGCTAGAAAGGTAAACCCCCTTGCTTCTGAACAGCAGCTCATGTATCCTCGCGAGGGATTTGGCCTGAACAATGCGCAGGTTGACTCTGACTCTATGATGCGCAATGAAAGCTCTTTTAAGAGCAACAGATGCCAGATTAGAGCACAGGCCCGTCCTTTCTTAACAGTGCCTTTTATGGCAGGTGGTCGCGGAAACCCAGACGTAGAAAGCAACCTATTACACGCTGAGCAGGTAAAACAGATGAAGGAGTGTGGAACTGTGACGGAAACACAGTTCGTAGGTGCGTTCACACCTCTTGTGCCTTCTCTCGCGGATAATATCCAGAACCCTAAGAACTTGATACCCGAGGTTGCTGCTGCTGGATGGATGCGTGCTGGAATTCCCAGCCGTTCTTATATGCGTGATATAAATTGCTAAATCAATTTGAATAAAAAATATAATAATAAAATAGAAATGTCATCCAATGCACAATCGGCGGCGGCGCACAATATACAGCGCGTAAAACACCAGGCGCATTCTCTCGTAAATGCTGGGACTAGACATGCTGGGCACCACACTTTACCTCCGGCCCAGCCTTCGGCAACTCAAGCAGCCGCAGCGAAACAATTGCACAATATGCTGAGGCATGTGAAGGGTCATGGCCTTGGAAAGGGTAGAGCTGCCGCTGGTGGGAGAAAGAAGAAGACTATGAAAAAGAAGCACAGAAAGCACAAGACACACAGGCGCTCACGGTAACCATAATAATTATTCTTAAGCTTTTTCTATAAAGCCTATAGAATGGATGACCCGTTTGCAATTCTGAAGCACCCCTTTGAAAAAAATGAAAACCCTCAGACATATTCTGAGAATGTGTGGACACGAGTTCACAAGGAGCCGGCCCGGCATATGCTGGGACTTGTAGCTGGTAACGCAGTCTCTTTGCCAAAGGGAAATATGGTAGATGTAGAGTCAGATTTACTCGGACTAAATTATCCTCTGACGGCAAGTCCCGCACGTCAATACCAACCTCCTCCTGTTACTCAGACAGTTATGCATCGTAAATCTACAAAGGGGTCTGTAAGCATAAATGTGGAACCTAGACACTTACCTGCTATCCAAATGTGGTCATATCAAGCTACATTTGCACCAATTCCCATGAATGTCAAGCAGTGTGGAAGGCCTGAAAAATACTAAGTGTCAAATAAGGAGATAAATATTTTTTATGAAAGGCCTTTAGAAGATGAGTTCCACGAGGTCAAAATATGATACATTTCACCAAGAGGATGACATGAGAATTACATCTTATTCTGTTCGTTATCAATTGGACAAACCAGAGCATAATTGCCCAACATCATTTCCGGCAGAACCTACTATTCGCCTTCAACGCTCAGGAGCATCTTGGCCCCAGGGACAATGGAAAACTGACATAGAGTCAGATTTATTCAATATAAATCGTCTGGGAAATCGTGTGAAGAATAATGAAATTCAGTATAACCCGGAAACAAATAAGATAAATAAGACACGTCTTGAAAATGCACCGGATCTCACTTTGGGTGGTACTTATCAGAGACTATATAATCCACCTTGCACACTGAGGGCAACTGGCTGGAACCGCTGGGATAGCTTACATCATAATCCTCAAGATAATTTTGAGACACCATTTGATTTCTTTGTTCCTTCTCGCACCCAGTCAAAAGATAATTGGGTTAAGCAAAGCTGTTACAAGAAAATCGAACAAGCGGTACATAGACCTTAACAAAAACACATGACATGGTAGTATGGAAATAGTCGCCCTTTCGGGATTAGTAGCCATTGGAGTCGCAGTTTCACAACTTGCATCTGCGCCTGCACGCCCCCAACTACCTGTTCACCCTGGTCGTTATCCTCAGAGAGAAGGGTTTCAAACACTAGGACTTGGAATTTCACCACAAAATAATCCTCCATCAAGCCCTATGATGCCAACTCCTAGTGAATACTATACTATCGGCATTCAGCAGTATCTTACACAAGAAGAGGCTGCTAAGATATCTGATTTGAATGGGCGCCTGAATGAGATGGCTGGTGTTGGAAACAAAGAGGGGGCACAGGCAATGAAGGCACAGATACAAACTCTGTTAGAACGTGCAGCCACTCGCAAATCTCAAGTTCTAAGTGAACCATCGAAAAGAGCTGCCTCAAATACCGCGATGGCAGGGACAGAACTCGATATGATGTACAAAACGCCCGGCGGTCAGATGTATCCATCTGAGCCAAATGCAGGTCCCAAATATGGTTCACCCCTTGCTTATGCTACATCACTGCCTCCTCTAAGAAATCCTAATATAGCACAAGGCCGTGAGGGATTTTCTGGCCAGGGGCCTCTTCCCGAACCCATTTCATCCACGGTACCCCAGGTTCAGATGACGAGTTCAGGTGTTGAGGCATCCGCAGCTTGGATAAAGGGAAATAGTGTTGTAAGTAGTCTGAGTGGTGAAACAATCAAGTCTGAAGATTTCAAGCATAGTAATATGCAGCCCTTCTTTGGAGGACGCATGAAGCAAAATATGACATCGACAGTGAACACTAGCAAACTCGATATGTTCACGGGTGCTGGGACTACTCAAATAAAGAAACAGGAAATGGCGCCAATGTTTAACCACAATCAACCCTTTGGTCAACCATTTGGAAATGAACCCAATGCAGATTTCATTAAAAGCCGTATTGTTGAACCAGGTCGTCGCAATAATGAGAAACCATTTGAACCTACGCGTGTAGGCCCTTCCCTTGGAGAAAGGGGTGGAATAATGGGTCAAGGTGGTTTCCAACAGATGGAAGTAAATGAAATTATGAAACGTGCTATGCCAACGGTAGACAAGTTGCGTGTTGCTACAAATCCTAAGCTATCTTACAATAATCAAGTGGTCCCTGGCGCACACTTTATTGGGAATGCTGCTTTAGACACAGGAGAGGTTCGCAAATACAGACCCGATACATTCTTCTTAAACGAAACTGGAGAACGCAATGGTGTTGCTACGGGTGAAGTAACAAAGGGCGCAAATAGACCTACACAGGTTCTCAAATACACTACACGTACTGATACAACGGAAGAACTTACGGGCACACCTGCTTCTCAGGAGGCTTTCAAATCATACGTGGCTGGCGACTATAGAACACCTATGAGTCAGCAGTTCGGTGGTGCTGGCTATCGTAATACAGATGCTTCTACATACGGCGCAGGTCCTCGTGATGATTTTGGAGCTTCTTCTATTGAAATCAGACCTAATGAGCGTGAAGGAACACAGGACCGTGTAATGGGATTGAACTTGGCACCTGCTGATACTGGACTGGTTACAATTCATTATGAAGATGATTCACGTCCTACGCGCAGAGGAGAGACTGTTGGAAATATCAGACAGACAGGAACACCCGTTGGATATGCAGGTGGTGCGCCTTCTATTACAACATGGGACCCTTCTGATGTCGCACGTACAACAATTAAGGAAACCACGGTCGACTTTGACTATCGTGGTATCTCAGGTCCTGGTGCTGGGCCTGAAAGGCTCAAGGTTTATGACCCTAATGATGTTGCAAAGCCTACGCAGAAGTCTCAGCTATCGAATGACAGTCGTATCGCGGGACCAGCTATTTCCGTGAATAAGGACTTCACAAGTCATGAGGCCGCTTACAATATGCGAAAGAACGAGTCTAAAACTACTGTGTCTAAGCGTCGTAAGCCCCTGGCTGGTAATGGAAATATAGCGGTATTCCAGGGTGATATTAAACAGACGGCTAAACGTTTAACAGCCGATGATGTAAACGACAGAGCATTAGCAGTAAATCGCGTTTCTGGCTTAACGCCTGGCTCTGCTGATTTGGGTCGTGTACAGTATAGATTACCACTGAAGTTGGATGTAAGCATGGAACGCAATATGCAGTCTGTAGTAGACGCAGTGGAAAACAATCCTCTTAACCAGAGCCTTAGAAAGAATGCCATGCGGGATTCGATGATGCTGGAGGAGATGCGTAAAGGGCGAAGCTAACTGCGTAAAGCGCGAAGCTAACTGCGTAAATGGCTTAAGAGCCTTCTCTGTCTTAAGACAGAATGCAAACGACGCGTGGTAAAAGTTTTTTAATTGTTGGCCCACCAGGATGTGGTAAATCCCGATGGATCAGACAATCAGCTGCAGCTGCTGGACATGCATTATTCAGATGGAATTGTCGAGATGATCGTGCTCTAAGACAAGGTCGTGAATTACTTCATAGTATAGTGCGAACCAGGGAACCAACATGGGTCTGGCTAGAGGGCGCAGATGATATCACATTAGATGCACAGGCATTTCTCAGACGAATTCTTGAGACTGCCTCAGTACAAGTTACATGTGCTTTGGAAATTCGTAAGATAGAATGTATGTCGGAACCAATTCAATCTAGATGTATTTTAAAAAGGTTGACAGAGCCATTGGACAAAACGTGGAGACAGAAACAAGGAATATTGAAATGGAGTATGCCTGATGACTACAAGGTTCCTATAGTTAGTAAACCAACGACACTAGATGAATTGAGAGATGCAAGGTTATCAGGCGCAGACCCCTACGCTGTAATGAAACAGGTTACAAAAGGTCACCCTTTAGAAATGGAAGCGTTGAAGCGTTCAACAATGGGAATGAGTCCATGGATATTGAGTGCATGGGTGCTTTCACAGCAACAAGTATAGTTCTAGCGTTTTTTATGCCTTTTTAATCTAATTCATTCGGGTAGCATAATGGAGTTTCAAGATTCCTCAGCAGCAATTTATAGTGAGGCAAAATCAGAATATACAGGGCAACTTGTATTTAATTTTCAGCCGACACTTCTTCGTTTCTTCCTTGATAGGTTCGCAGAAGTTAAGACTTTACCGAATGTAACTTCAAAGACAAAATCTGCACTATCTGCTTTCCAAGATTCCTTGAGCCAAATACCAGAATGGAATTTGGATAAAGTTCATTCTGAGACAACGAGGCTTTTAGAGGCAATACAGTGTGACTATATCGAAGACCTTATTACGGCAGTCTTCATAGCACATACTAAAATTTTATCTGCAATCAGGCTTCATTCAAAGCCCCGGCGCAAAATAAACATAACGGTTCCAAAAGCGGACCATTTTATGCATCGCACAATGTCTGAATGTAGCAGATTTCTTTGGTCAAACGTATACTTATTCGATGATAGTGTATCTTCTGTCGATAGGCAAAAAAATATGAATGAAGTAAACCGTCTATTAGAGAATGGTATCTTACAGGCTATACGCAACTTGCTTCCGGTGAAGTCGATATTAAGAGATAGTCTACAAGAGGATGATTCTGAGGCAATTCAGGTTAATATGCAAGACAATGATACTTCTGAACATATGACGCCTGAGCCTGACACATATAATAAGATGGAAACAGAAGCTGTAAAACTGCCAGAAGATAAAAATGATATAGTTGAAAAGACTAGTGAAGACAATTCTACTATGAAAACCCTCGAGGTATCTAAAACATCTAAAGTGGTAGAAGTAACCAAAAATCCAGAGACACTTGTAATAGATACTGAAAGAACTGTTGGGTTTACTGGCCTTGACTCTGTATACGGACTATCTGGAGAGGCAGAGATGAAACCAATGACAGATGAAGATGAAAATGATGACCTGAAAATCATAGGTGGTCTGGAAGAATTGAATACCGATGAGATAGAAGATTTGGATTCAAGTTCCACACAATCATCTAATTTACCGTTATCCGCAGATGATTATGAGACTTTATAAAGAAATCTACTGCGGGAAAAACTATTTATTTTTCTGAATGATTCGCTCAGAAGTTGCGATGGCGTCCTTAGAAATTTTCGTATGGGCGATAATTGGTGGATTATTTGTTGCAGCACTTTCTGCGGCTGCTTTCTATTATAACAATGACTTCCCAACAAAAAAACAATTAAGTAGGGACTTTTTAATTGGTTCTGCCTTTACTGGCTTTTTATACCCTTTAATACCTGAGACATTTGACGAAGTTAAGAACACAGTGGTATCTACGGCAAATGATATACAAAAAAATGTTCCAATTGGACTTTCCGGTTCTATAATGCAAACAGGTGATCCAGGTATTAAGATTGGTCCTGCTAATTTCTAAGTAGCGCTGAAAATAGTAATTCTTAAATTAAGAATATAACGGTAGATATGAGTAACCTGAATGATTTAAACAATCAGTTAAATACGCAGTTCGGTATTCTAGAACAGCGCATTCAACAAGCTATATCCGTGATATCTGGACAAACCCCTGTAGCAATTGGCCCACAGGGTAGTACTGGGTTTACAGGAAATACTGGACAAGTTGGTTCAACAGGAAGCACAGGTGAACAGGGTATACCTGGAACTCCTGGTGGCCCAACTGGTTTTACTGGTTTTACTGGTTTTACCGGATTTACAGGTAACAAAGGAGATATAGGGTTTACTGGCTTTACCGGATTTACTGGTGGTAAAGGTGATACTGGTATTACTGGTTCTCAAGGGACAACTGGATTTACTGGAGGGGGTGATACTGGCTCAACGGGCACAACTGGATTTACGGGTTCTCTAGGTACAACTGGATTTACTGGTTCAACTGGACCAAGTGGTCTGCAGGGAATAAGAGGAGTAACCGGGTTTTCGGGGACAACTGGATTTACTGGTTCGACTGGACCTATAGGCAGTCAGGGTATAGCTGGAACAACTGGATTTACTGGACAACAGGGTGTGAGTTTCAATTGGAAGGGTATATATAACCCCTTACTTACATACAAGGCGAATGATGTAGTTCTCATTAATGGGTCCTCTTATATTATTGCTCAAGGTGTCCCTGCGCCTTATTCTATTACAACACTTGCTGGTTCTGTGGGAGTATTTGGGCAAATAAATGGAAGTTCACCTACGTTCAATACACCAGTTGGATGTGTAGTAGATACGAATGGTAATTTATATATAGCAGATACAGTTAATAATGTAATTCGTCGAATTACGATAAGCGGAAATACAGTGAATACAGTGACAATAGCAGGTGGTGGTACTCAACAAGGAGGCGTAGAAAATCCAAGTGGAACATACTTAGAAGGAACTGGACTTCAGGCTACATTCAATGTGCCATATGGACTTGCCTTAGATACATCAGGCAACTTATTTGTAGCTGACAAAGGAAATCATGTAATTCGTAAAATCGTGCTGTCTACAGCAGTAGTAAGCACATTAGCAGGTTCAGGGTTACCTGGTAGCAGTGACGGCTCAGGAAATATTGCGACTTTCAACCAACCATCTGGAATAGTTGTCAGTAGTGGAGGTATATTATATGTAACAGACACGAATAGTAACAAAATAAGAAGAATAGATGCTAATGGGAATGTTTCAACTGTAGCAGGGGGGCTAAGTTCTGGATATGTAGATATATCAGATGGTAGCCCGTTAACTAATGCACGGTTCAATAACCCTATAGGAATTACAATTGATTCTGATAATAATATATATATTGCTGATACAAAAAACAACGTTATCCGCCAGATATCATCTAATCTATTGTCTGTTACAACATTTGTAGGTAATAGGGCAGGTGGGCATAATGACGGCGTTGGCGCTCAGGCTTCTTTCAACCTACCATATAATATAGTATGTGATAACTTTAATAATCTTTTTGTAACCGATACGGGAAATAACTGTATTCGCCAAATAACTCAGAGCAGAATAGTTGTAACTATTGCTGGTTCTATTGCAAATGCGCCCGATCCATATAATAGAGGTTCTACAAATGCAACTGGACTTGACGCATCGGTATTTGCTAGTTTTTATCAACCCACTGGGCTTACACTTGATAATTCAGGAAAATTATATATAACAGATTCTGGAAATCAACTTATAAGAGTAGCTTCACCTAATGCTGCAAGCTTGATAAATGTTCAACTAATGACACAAAAAGGGGACAGAGGTGATACTGGATTTACAGGAGCTGGAATTACTGGATCTACCGGACCCGCGGGTCCTGTTGGCCCTGCGGGTCCTGCTGGATCAGGTGGTGGTGGTGGTGGTGGAGGATTTGGCGGTGAACAAGGTGATACAGGAGATACTGGATTTACAGGGACATCATTCACGTGGAAAGGTGTATATAATATAAATACTACATATAATATAAATGATATTGTAGGATATAATGGCGGGTCATCAATTGTTACGCCTACATTTGGTAATTACATACAAACTTTTGTAGGAATAACACCTGCAGTGGAGTTTGAACCAGGTAGTTTACAAAATGGTTATGGTTCGGCTGCTAGATTTTACGGACCATCTGGGCTTACACTGAGTAGTGGGGGTATTCTATATATAGCAGATACCTTTAATAATGCCATACGTATAGTAAATAAAACCGGTCAGGTTCTTACTCTTGCAGGTTCGGTGACACCTGGCTTTGTAAATTCTACTGGAATTGCTGCTAGTTTCAAGAGCCCGTATGGCGTTGCTGTAGATAATTCTGGAAATTGTTATGTTGCAGATACTGGAAATAATGCTATTAGAATGATTACATCTGCTGGTGTAGTAACTACGATTGCTGGTAGTCAAAGTGGAATAAGTGGTAATACTGATGCAGCTGGAACATCATCAAGGTTTAATGGACCAAGGGGTATTGTGGTAGACGCATTAAATAATATATATGTTTCAGATACAGGAAATCATTCAATTCGTAAAATAGCTGCTTCTACATATGCTGTAACGACGTTCGCAGGTATTAGTACTGCAATTGGAAAAAATGATGGATTTGGGACAGCTGCGAGATTTAATAAACCAATTGGAATTAGATTTGATAATTCTGGCAATCTCTATGTTGCAGATTCTGAAAATCATATTATTCGTAAAATTACATTTGCTGTAAATGATGCACTTGGCGATGTTAGCACTTTAGCTGGAAAATTATGGCCAAGTAGTACATTTAATTTAATAAATTCTACTTATTTAAATTCGACGTTTGATACACCCGTTGGAATTACGATTGACAGTAGTGGAACTATATATGTATCTGAACTCGGTACTTCCTTGATAAGAAAATTAAATGGAGGAAATGTAACAACCTTTGCTGGTTCTGAAAATGGATTTGTAGATGGAGACGCGTTAGTTATAAATGGTCAGACAAATGAACCTGGAAAGTTCAATGGTCCATATGGTGTAGCAGTAACTTCTAACGGCACACTATATGTCTGTGATTCTAGAAATAATAGCGTACGCAGTATCACATACGGTATATTATATGACGTTCCTTTCACTTTAGAAACAGTTGTTGCTGCTGGAGCAAAGGGTGAGACTGGCTTTACTGGTTTCACTGGCTTTACTGGCTCCCCTGGTTTTACTGGTTTTACTGGTGATACTGGAACAGGAGGGTCAACTGGGTTCACTGGTTTCACTGGTTTCACTGGCTTTACTGGAACAGGAGGGTCAACTGGCTTCACTGGCTTTACTGGATTTACTGGAGTTGCTGGTGTTACTGGTTTCACTGGCTTTACTGGAGATAGAGGTAACACTGGCTTCACTGGCATTACTGGATTTACTGGCTTCACTGGCTTCACTGGCTTCACTGGAGATAGAGGTGTCACTGGCTTCACTGGATTTACTGGAACTGCAGGTGTAGCCGGCAGTGCTTCTGCTACTGGTGCTACTGGCCTTGCTGTAAATACAGTTGTAACTAATATTGCCGTTAATACTGATACATCTTCGTTAACTGGAATTGCTAATTCACTATATTACAATACAGCTTCTGTATACAATATATCTATTACAGGTGGATCGTCAGAGACTATTTCTCCAACATTTAGGAATTTACCTGTAGTAGCAAATCGTTTTTATGGAGTAACCTTTATTATAAACCAAGGTGCTTCATCTAGAGCAATTGTTGATGCTATATATGTGAATAATGCATCAAGTAACACGCCAATTAAATGGCCTGGAGATGGAACTGCTCCAACTCCTGGAACATCTAGTATAGATATTGAGACATTAAACTTATTATATTCTAACTCAACATGGACCGCCTTTGGAACTTATAATTCTTATCCATAGGTAGATGGTTAAGACAAGACGATGGACGAAAAGTCCAGAATATAAGGCATGGATTGAAAAGGTCTATAAGCATCGTAATAAGTCCCGACAAAAGGAAGACCCCGAGATAGACCTATGTGACTCAGAACGAGGATTTTGTACAGGCCATAAGGAAATTCCTAGACGCCTGATGCCCCAGATTTACGATACACGTCGTTTTGCCAGAAATATCAAGCGGAAGTACGGTATTAAGTCACATATGCAACGAGTTCGTCCAGACTCATTAATTCCTTCACAGGAAGAAATTAAAAAGGCTGTAGTGAGAAAAATAGGAGATGCAATGTCATCTGGAAAATATAAGGATGCTCCGATTGTCATATCAAAAAATAAATACGTGATAGACGGACATCACAGATGGGCTGCTAGAAAGAAATACGCCCCTACTAAGAAAATTAGAGCCTTAGTGGTTCACAAGAAGGCCATGGATGTTCTTGGTATTGCCGCAGCAGAAGGGCAGCCTAGGGAGACCTTTTAATTCCTTCGGAATTTTCTAGTTTTACGTTTAGATTTACTCTTAGATTTCTTTACAAATCTACGAGTACCACCTTTAGTCCAATTTGGCCCATGGAATTTTGGATTTGGAACTCGAACTTGTATTAGAGCAGCTGTATATATTCCTGCTTTTTTCTTAATTTGTACGAAATCACCACTTATATTAACATAAATTTCTTTGCCATCATCAATAGCAGATCCCATTTCTTGATACGTCCACCATGTTTTACCAGTTGGACTTACATCTACATTATATCTACCTTCTCCTAATTTTATAAAAATAGTAGCAGCTCCCTCAGGAACTACAATAGTATTAAATCTTGGTCTGACAAATCTACTTACCTCATGACCAACCATTTCAAGATATTTTAATTCTTCAGCATCTACGGAAGTCATTTTTAATTTATCTGGTACTCCACTAGTTCCTGAAAAGTATTCAGTTGGAACTTTTCCTTTAGCACTTCTTTTTTTTGTATTTATATGATCTGGGCCAAGTAATACGGGTTTTCCATTTTCACCACTAATAGCGCCAGATATAAATCCCATTCCAGCAAATTGTTGATTTGCAACCTGCTGAGTTCTACCAATATCTAAAATTAATTCACTATCTTTTTCTTTATTATCCGAACTCCAGAATGATGCACATGAAGAAAATATGAATATAGCAGGTCCAGCATTTCCCTCTCTTCTACGCACTTCATTAAAAAACCTTATATCAGAGCCTGTCTCAACTCTTTCAAATCCTCTTAGTCGAGTTTTACCAGGTGGAAAATGTTCATCTCTGAAAGATCTCATAATATCGGTATAAGGTGGATTTGGTACTTCTGGTGGAAGAATAAGAGGTTTACCTTCTTCTTGAGGAGGAGGGGCGTGTGGAAAGGGAACTACTGGCGATCCTTTTGTAAATTTATAATATGACCATTGAGGATTAAATTCATTTTCAGGTTCTAATATTAGGTTACGATTATATATCTTATCACCTGGTTTATAGTATACCAAATTTTTAAAAACCTGTTTTTTCTGATCATCAATAGCAGCTGCCTCAGAATTTAGATATGCAGCAAATTCTGCTCTGTTCTGAATAAGTTCCCATAATGGTTTATCAATCGTTGTTAATGTAGCTTCACCAACAGAGGCAGATTCAAATATATATGTATTAGGCGGAACAGTTGTATATTCAACTTTTCCAGATCGGAGGTCATATACACCATGTGTAGATGCGAAATATATAGGTGCCCCACCCCCACCTCCACCTCCACCTCCACCTCCACCTCCGCCTCCAGATATAAGAGCTAGTAATTCTTCCTTTGTAGACATAACTTAATTTATATAGATAAAATAAGTTATATTATTTAATTTTTTTAATTTAGCAAAATAATGAATAAGCCTTCTCATCCTCTGGTAATGGTTCAGATGAAACAAATTGCGTAAACAAGGGGTTTTCTAGTTGTTCTCTCGGAACGGCATTCTTAACCTTCTGCGCAATCACGCGATACAAGTCAAATCCGGGATAACGTTCAGATTGGTCAGTATCCCATAAAACATTGCGACCCTCTTCATCTATGAGCCATGACCACAGAACATTGAAAAGTTCAGAAACCGTTTCTTTCTGAACCCTTCCTTCTTCAGAACTTAAGACTTCGCCACCCTCCTTGTCCGGAGGAGGATTTTCAAGGAAAAGTGCCTCAATTATACTTACTGATAGACGACATAAGTCAAAAGAGGGATTTGGATAGATACGAGGTTCCTCAGGGTCATACAGAGGTCCAAAGTTATACTGAGTTCCAGCCTCATTCTCTGGCCAATAATCATCGCTAATGAATAAGGTATCGTTATGAGTATATATGGCACGACCAAAATCTATAATACGAAAGAGTTTACCATATGTAGGTACTTTCCACAAGCGACCATCTCGCGTCTTGTAATATAAGAACGGCTTATCAGTTGGCGTCCACAGAATATTATTACTGTGAAGGTCATTGTGTGTCATTGCCCATAGACTTTGGATTTGACATAGAGCGGCGATTACCTGGAAGATCCACGCAGTCCATCTTGCTTCCCATTCTGGAGTTTCGGCCTTTGCATCCATATGGGGACATTCAGGTTCTAGCAAGGAATCCATTGTATCTTTATTGGATTCTATGAACATGAGCATTGTAGGGAATTCTTTCAAGACTGCAAAAAATTTGTGTTCATTTTCTAAGTCACTGGAAAAATCAGTATCATCAGATGTGTGAGTTTTACTCGAGGAAGCCGTTGTTATCGAGGCAGAGTGAAGGCTACCACTGGCTTCATCAACTGAAACAGATTCCGTAGAAAGTTCAGATACACTTGATTTATCAGATGAACTTGAGCCATCAGATGACCACTCAGACAAATTATCAGGCATTTCAATTAATGGGTTTTTTGGATCCATTGGCTTGTCATCTTCAAATCCCACTAATCTGAAGACACCCTCCTGCTGTTTTCTCCAAAACCACGGTTCAAATCTGATATCAGGGAAGTCTTCCGTAATATTATAATAGTATTCCTTTGATATTGCAAGATATGCGCCATAGAATAAAGAAAAGTGAGGAGATTGGTCTGCCTCTCTGAACTTACTCAACATGTAACACGCTACAGCGTCTACATAGGCCTGATTATGCGGGTCGTGTATCTTACTGTATACCTTAGCAGACTTCCTCCCTGGAGCAGGTAAAGCAGGGTGCTTAGACATTGGATAATTGCCTTGTATCATCTTATAAGCATCGAGCAGGTGAGTAATCTTACAATAGCCAGAAATATCTGAGACTTCATCTGAAGCACGTCCATCCTTAAAGGCCCTTACTCTACCAGAAAAGGGTCCCGACCGTTGAGGAACTTCATCTGAGAAATGTTCCAAGTGCCACTTGTGGTCGAACCGCTGGAAGGGGCTGTACTTATTTGACTTACCGAAACGAACCATGCCGGGATAAGTTGTCTGAAGAGGGCTGTAGCGAGTTTCAAGTGCGGTTTGAAACTCGGGGCGTGGTTGTATTGTCCAAATCTGAGGACTTGGAAGTTCCATTGTCTGCAAGGAGGGGTAGGGAGATGACATTACTTTAAGAAAGGTGGTAATTTATAGAATATTGCGCATTATATTTTTTATGATGCGCTACGAAATTCCCTGATAAAAATATATGTCTATTAGTTCTAATGGCTGCTTCTGCTGCGATGAATTTACAGCTAAAAAAATTCAGCATGGCCCAAATTCCAGAAGACGCCGTTTGTATTTTCATCGGTCGTCGCAGAACAGGTAAGTCTACCCTTGTTCGTGATGTGCTCTTTCACCACAAGACCATTCCACTTGGTACCGTTATCAGTGGTACCGAAGAGTCTAACGACTTCTACAAAAAGATGGTTCCTCCGCTTTTCATCCACGGTGCATATTCTCCTGTAATCGTTCAGAACTATGTGAATAGACAAAAGCTTATCATGAAGAAAATCATGGACGAGCAACAAAGAAGTGGTGGACAGTCCCGGATAGACCCTCGTTCGTTCTTGATTTTAGACGACTGTCTCTACGACGATACATGGACACGCGACTTGAATATTCGCTATCTTTTCTTAAACGGTCGTTGGGTAAAGGTATTCTTCTTGATTACTATGCAATATCCACTAGGTGTTCCTCCGGTCTTAAGAACAAACGTCGACTATGTGTTTATTTTACGCGAACCGTATCTGAATAACAGAAAGCGCATCTATGAAAATTATGGATCAGCCTTTCCATCCTTCGAGTTTTTCTGTCAAGTAATGGACCAGTGTACTACTAACTACGAGTGTCTAGTTGTAAGCAACAACACACAAAGTAATAAATTAGAAGACATTATCTTTTGGTACAAGGCGGAACTGCATGGAGATTTCCGAATTGGTGCACCTGAATTCTGGAGCCATAGTGCAGCTCATTATATTGAAGCACAGACAGCAGAAACAAATCGCTATGACCCATCTGCCTCTGTGAAGCTAAAGGGTCCTCAGATCATGATTAGAAAATCTAATTAAGAATAAGAGGAATGAGTAATAACTGGAATAATAGTTTATCAACGAATTCGGAACCCGTTAATATCAATGGTTATGTGTCTGAGAATGAAAATAATATGGTTAAAACTCCTGGAGGCATTAAATTGCGTAAAATAAGAATACCTACTGCAAGAATAAACAAGCGCAAGAATGCAGTTCCTAGTGGTCCCAGTATCCTCAGAGTGTTAAAATCCACAAGTGAACATAAAAAAACACCTAAACCAGTAAGTTCAATTAGTCGCCCCCCTATTGTACCAAAAGCAGTTTCTAATGAACCACCACTGCCTTCTTCACCACCACCAATGCCGGCCTTTGTTCCATCTGAAGAACAAACTAACTATGCAGCGTCTTTCAATGGGAGTAGTTCACCGCCAATAACAGGCAAATTTAAAAAAGGAGGTAAAAAGACAAAGAGAACAAGGCGGAATAAAACTAAGTCCAGTCGACGACAATAGAACTCAGACTTGCGTCTGATTTAATGCTTGAATCTGGGAACTTTGTTTGTAAGATACCAATTATAATAGGAACTGCTTGAACCTTAACCGTATCATAGGTAACACTTGATAAATTATATACAATTTCGTCCATGAGTTTTCCTGGAGGAACTTGTAAGAAATACATGTGTTTCTTTTGACCAGTATTATTTATGAGCACCTGAATAATTCCATTTATAACTCCTTCTACATGATAATTTACTACAACCGTCAGGAGATTTTGGAATTTAATATTCCTATATTTTTCAACCAATATAGTTCTCTCATTTAACTCAGACTTTGATAAAGTAGCAGGTTCAGAGAATTGTGCACCAGTGGGTCCAATATTAAAATAAGTGTAAGGAGGACGTGTCAGGCCAGTTGCACCTGTTGACCCGGTACCGGTTGCATATCCAGCTTGTCCAGTAGGACCAGTGAAACCAGTTGGACCCAAACCGGTGGAACCAGTTGTTCCTATCATGCCTGTTGGGCCAGTAAATCCAGTTGCACCAGTATCACCAGTAGTTCCCGAATAACCAGTATCGCCAGTTTCACCAGTTGCGCCAGTGAAACCAGTTGCGCCTGTTGCACCAGTGAAACCAGTTGTACCAGTCTCACCAGTTGCACCAGTGTGACCAGTGAAACCAGTTGCACCTGTTGCACCAGTGAAACCAGTTGTACCGGTCTCACCAGTGAAACCAGTTGCACCGGTGTTACCAGTAGAACCAGTTGTACCAGTCTCACCCGTTGTACCAGTAGAACCAGTTGTACCAGTAGAACCTGTAAACCCAGTTGAACCAGTGGGGCCAGTTGTGCCAGTGGAACCTGTCAAAGTAGCACTTCCATCAGCGCCTGTATAACCTGTTGTACCACTGCAACCAGTAGAACCTGTTACCCCTGTGGAACCTATTATACCTGTATGACCAGTAGAACCTGTTGCACCAGTTTCGCCTGTTGCACCAGTTGCGGTTGTATTTCCAGGAGGACCTGTAAAACCTGTAAAGCCTGTAACGCCTGTAAAGCCTGTAACGCCTGTAAAACCTGTAAAGCCTGTAAAACCTGTAAAACCAGTAAAGCCAACTCTTCCTGAAGCACCAGTAAAACCGGTTGAACCTGTATTTGTAGCAGTTCCAGGTATACCAGTAGAACCGGTTGCACCTGTAAATCCAGTTGGACCTATACTTCCAATCTTACCTTGTGGACCAATTTGGCCTTGCGGACCAGTTGGGGCTCGTGGGCCGGTGGAACCGGTTGAACCTGTATTTGCCGCATATCCAATTAAACCCTGTTGGCCGGTTGTGCCCCGTGGACCGGTTTCACCTTGCGGGCCGGTTTCACCTTGCGGACCAGTTATCCCTTGCGGACCAGTTATCCCTTGCGGACCAGTTGTGCCTGTATCACCTGTGAAACCTGTGAAACCTGTGAAACCTGTATCACCAGCTATACCCTTTTCACCTGTGAAACCTGTAAAGCCAGTGAAACCAGTTTCGCCTTGTGGACCAGTGTCACCTTGTAAAGACATTATCTATTTGTTAAGTCAAAAAAAATAATATCTATATATTACACACGATTAAAGAATTAATAGGTCAGAAAGTCTCCACTTTTCAAATGAGCCG
>Ga0209358_10000340_pt1 | contig 41260 bp, 39 predicted proteins | sample LauGreFa1BDMLBSN_2_FD_187574 | JGI IMG/M metagenome (GOLD analysis project Ga0209358, IMG submission 187574) | Freshwater lake microbial communities from Lake Michigan, USA - Fa13.BD.MLB.SN (SPAdes) (version 2) | ecosystem: Environmental > Aquatic > Freshwater > Lake | place: Lake Michigan, USA... | reverse complement strand
GGCGCTTCTGCTTCTGCTTCTGCTTCTGCTTCTGCTTCTGCTTCTGCTTCTGCTTCTGGCCCAGTTTCGGCTTCTGCCTCGGGTACGCGTGCGGCAGGGGCAGTCAATGCTTCGCTCCCGGCAGCGGGACTGGGGCAGTACATGCCAAACCCTAAGCCCGTCATTGCGAGCGAAGCGAAGCAATCCACTGCGACGCTGGAAGCAAATGCTGCTGAATTGCCAGCCCACGCGCATGGCGCAAGCGAAAGTGCCACTCCGGTCAATTTGAATGACATCCCCTGGCAAACCCTGGCCCTGCCACAGCGCAGCGCCGACACGCTGGCGCAGCCGGTCTTCGCCTTGCAATTTGCGCCCGACATGCCGCTGGTCGGTGTGGGCGCACCGGCGGCGAGCTACTACCCTGCCGCAGCAAAAGGCTTGGGCGTGCGCCTGGTGGTACCGCCGCATGCCGAGGTGGCCAATGCCGTGGGCGCGGTGCTTGGTCAGGTTGCGCAGCGGGTGCACATCACGGTGACCCAACCCGTGCGCGGCACCTTCAAAGTATTTACGCCCGACGGGCCGCAGGATTTCAGAGGTCTGGATGCCGCCATTGCACAAGCGCGCGCGCTGGCCGCGAAAGAAGCCCATGCCCGTGCGCTGGCCGCTGGCGCGCTGGAGCCGCAAGTGGTGTTCAGCCAGGAAGACAACCAGGTAAATAACGACATAGACGGCAATGTATTTTTCGAAGCCACCGTCACCGCCACCGCCTGGGGCCAGCCCCTGCGCAAAGTCTTGCAACGCTAAGACTTGCACTTGACCACTTGGCATCGCCCTGCACCATGTCTTTACGCCCCGCTTTAAGCGCCGCGCTGCAAGTACACGGCTTGCATTTACGCGGCGGCTTTTGTCCGCAAGCGCACGAAGCCATTGCCCTGCCCGATGGCCGCCCCGCAGCCGTGTTGTGGCTGGCCGGCAATGTAGGCGGCTCGATGTGGGATGCCTTTCAAGCCTCACCATTTGCGCATGACGGCCTGCCCCATCCGCTAGACCGCTGGAGTCGCCACCTAGGCGACGCGCTGGCGCAGCGGTTTGGCGGTGTGGCACTCTACCCATTTGACGGTCCGCCCTTGCAAGCGCATTACCACCCGTTTCAGCAATGGGCCAACCGCTGTGAAGCCATGCACCAGAGCCCCTTGATGCTGCGCATACACCCGCAGCATGGCTTGTGGCACGCCTATCGTTTTGCTTTGGCCTTTGCTTCAGTGGATGCCGATGACCGTGCGTCACTGTTGTCCAGCGCGGACGCAAACTTACAGGAAGAAAATCCTTGCCTGCGTTGTAGCGAGCAGCCTTGCCTGCATGTCTGCCCGGTACAGGCCTATGACGGGCAGCAATTTGCCCAAGAGCGCTGCCGTGGGCATGTGCGCAATGATGCTGATCAACAATGCCTCAGCGGCGGCTGCCTAGCGCGCAATGCCTGCCCGGTAGCCCCGCTTTTACGGTATGCGCCCGCGCAATCGCGGTTTCATATGCAGGCGTTTTTGTCCGTTGCGAGCCGTTAAATAAACCGTCACTTGAACCGCTGGTTGCCCTGGGGTTCTAGAGACCCAAGCTTGCCTTAAGTTTGCGGTAATTGAACTCCGATACCCGCCACATCACGGCGCCAAATACCGCGCCGCAGCCGAACCACAACAAGGCACTGCGCAATGCTTGCTGCGGGTCCAGCGTATCCCCGCGCAGCAGGGTTTGGACACCGTACATAAATACATACAAAGGCAGTCCCCAGCCGATGATGCCTTTGCGCAGCACATAACGCAAGGCGCCCGCCTTGCGCTCGCGTTCCCAGCGCGCGACAGCGATGATGGCCACCCTGCCGCCCGCCAAGGCCAGGGCGGCCGGCTTGAGCCAAGTAGGGGGCACTTGGGAGTGCAAATAGACCGCGCGGATTTTGTCGGCGGGCCAACGCAGCAGCCAGCGGGCCCACATGGCATTGAGCAGCCAACCGAGCAGATAGCCGCAGAGCAGTTGCAGCACCAAGGCCGCCAGGAATACGGCTACCCACACCTGGCCCGTGGGATGGTCTAGCAAACGGGTCTGAGCCGGGATACCCTCCAGCGTTTCCAACCATTGGGCAAAAAAGTAACTAGGGGCAAGCGCCAGCAACATACCAAGCACCGGTAGCGCGCTGATAGACAACTGTATGCGAAAGCGCATATTCTGCGGCACCAAAGAATTGAAGGCCAGGGGCGTCATGGTGCTTATCTTACGCATTCATGGGAGGCAGTCCCTGTTTCATCAAGTCGATGTGCATGGGGCTAATGCCAGACTGCATCACCAGTATGATGGGCCACCGAGCGCACAGGCGCAATTTTGCTCTTGAGCTCCTGTCGGTGATTAAGCGTTTCAAGTCATCTGCCGATTTTTTAGCTTTTTGGAGTAATAACCATGCTGGATATGACCGACCGCACCCTGGTGACGCAAGAACACCTAGGCCAGGTGTTTGCCAGCCAGGCCGCCACTGCACTGCGCTTGCGCACATCGACGGCGCGAGAACGCATTGCCAAAATTACCAAGCTGCGCGACGCCGTGCTGGCGCGCCGCGAAACCTGGTACCGGCTGGCTGCAGCTGACCTGGGTAAACCGGCGGCGGAAGTGGATATCGGCGAAATTTTGCCGATATGCGTGGAGGCCAATGACGCCATCCGCAATCTGAAGAAGTGGATGAAACCCAAACGCGTATGGCCCACCCTGATGACAGGCGGCACGCGCAGTGAGGTGCAATGTGCACCCAAGGGGCGCTGCCTGATCATTGGCCCGTTTAACTACCCTTTAAACCTGACCCTCGGGCCTTTGGTGTCCGCGATTGCAGCGGGCAATACCGCCATCCTCAAACCGTCCGAGCTGACGCCGCACCTCTCGGGCATGATCAGCCAGCTGATCGGTGAACTGTTTGCGCCCGATGAAGTGGCGATTTTTCAGGGTGATGCCGATGTTTCAAAGGCGTTGCTGGATCTGCCTTTCGACCATATTTTCTTTACCGGCAGCCCGGCCGTAGGCAAGTATGTGATGGGTGCTGCGGCCAAACATTTGGCCAGCGTAACCCTGGAGTTAGGCGGCAAGAGCCCGACGATTATTGACGCCAGTGCCGACTTGGAATTGGCGGCCACCAGCGTGATGTTCGGCAAGTTTTCTAATGCGGGACAAACCTGTATCGCGCCGGACTATGTGTTTGTGCATGAGAGCGTGAAGGCCCGTTGGTTGGAGTGCTGCAAGGCTGAGCTGCAAAAAGCCTATGGCGCAGATGCGGCGGCGCAGCAGGCCAGCAAACATTACACCCGCATCGTGAACCCGCGGCACACGGCGCGCATCAAAGAGCTGCTTGACGATGCCCAAGCCCATGGCGCGCGCGTGCTGGCAGGCGGCGAGGTGCGTGAAGCGGATTGCTATATCCAACCCACGCTCTTGGACCATATTGGTGCTGGCGCGCGGATCTTGGATGAAGAGATATTCGGCCCTTTGTTGCCCATCATCGAATTTAGCAAGATCGATACGGTGATCGACCATGTGAATGCGGGCCCCAAGCCCTTGGCGCTTTACATCTACAGCCGCGACGCGCTGAGTATCGACCGGGTACTAGCGCAAACCCAGTCGGGTGGCGCCTGCGTGAACCACGCGATGATCCACTTCCTACACGGTAATCTACCCTTTGGCGGCATTGGCAATTCAGGCCTGGGCAATGCCCATGGCTTATACGGCTTTAAAGCCTTTAGCCATGAAAAAGCCGTGGTGCGCACCCAGTTTTCCATGGCCGCCACGCTGCTGCGCGCAGGGCCTGTACCCGCTTGGCTGAGCAAGGTATTGCGCGCCAGCTTTAAGTGGGTTTGAACCCAGGCGTTTCCCCTGCGGGCGACACGCTAGGGCCATCGCTGTGTACATCTGGGCAAACCCCCACGCGGCGCGCCAAAAAGCAGCAACACAGGCCACTACCTCACTGCAGAGTCCTGGTAGCGATCGAACCCATAGCGCACCCGTCACTCGGATATGAATTCAATATTTAGGTAGCAATTCGCAGACCTCAACCCCGAGCTACTTTGCATCCGTTAAGGGCTTTTTACAGCCCTTTGTGATTGGCAAGGCATGCGGGCGGGCGCCGTTTGGGCTTGCTGGCCGGCCTGGGAATAGGCTTGCTGATCTCCCTGGGCCTGACACGCATCAAGGTGAAGTATGTGTTTGCGGTGGGCAATGCGTTTTTGGTCTTGCTAGCGGGCGGTCTGGCCAGTCAATTGGCCAAAGTGCTGGCGCAGGCGGGTTGGGTGGATGCAGGCAGCGAGCCGCTTTGGGATACCTCGTCGGCACGGCCCCAGGACTCGCCGCCGGGCCTGTTCTTGCATGCGCTGGTGGGCTATGACCTCAGCCCCAGCGCTTTGCGGCGGGGCTTTTACCTGAGCGCTATCGCCTTTATCCGGCTGGCTAGCCGCCGTGTGGAGGCTGGCTTAGCGCCCCAAGCACGGCCAGCGCGAAGCGGTGCTTAACCGTAAAACAGGAAAAAACCGTTTAACGACGACAAAGCGCCGAGAAGCCCCAGCCCCAAACCGGCGAAATACAAGACCGGCAAAGAGCCGATGATGGACACGGACAGCAGCACGATGGCGATCTGCAGCCCACCTTCGGCGTAGTCAAACCAGGGGTCCTGGCGGATGGCGTGGTCGCGAATGGCTTCGTGCGCTTTGGCCTGCACCATCAATTCTTTTTTGCCCTCGTTGGTCTCGGGCTCAGAGTCGTAGCGGGCTATGGTTTTTTTGTAGTCCTCAATTTTCTTTTGCGTCGCCTCTTTGGCCGCAGCGTTCATGGCGGGTTCGCGCAGTAATTGCAGTTCCATATCGGTGGCCGCGACTTTGAGCGTCGTCTGGCGGATGGACTTGGCCTGGTAAAACGCATAAGTATTGGCGGCCAGAATGTTTTCCTGCGTGATGTCCTTACCGGCATTGGAGCCGCCCAGGCTGGTGATAGCCAGCACCATGGCAAAAATGGAAATCGTCAGCGCCGTGCGGTTTTTCTGGCGGTTGCTTTCGCCCGCCGCGTTATCGTCTGGGCCTTCGATCAATTCAGATGCGTCCTTTGCGTCCATGGATTAAGTCCTTGCAATATAAAAGAATACACAAGTGTAGGGTGCGGCTGTGACAGCCAGGAACCGCCGACCGGATTAGGCGCTGGCCTGGCCGTCCAAAGGAGATGCGATCGTGCTTTCACCGCCAAAACGACGGTCGCGTTGGCCGAACCAGACAATGGCCTGATCCAGTGCTTCGGGGGTGAATTCGGGCCAGAGCAAATCCGTGAAGTAGAGCTCGGTGTAGGCCATCTGCCACAGCAAAAAATTGCTCATGCGCGATTCGCCACCGGTGCGGATCATCAAATCGGGTTCGGGCGCATCAGCCATTTGCAAATACGGCGCCAGGGCCGCGTCGGTGATGTCACGGGCATCGGCCTGTGGATGGGCCTCGTGCCAGGCTTTGAAGGCCTGCAAGATGTCCCAGCGACCGCCGTAATTCAGGGCCAAGGTCAGCGTGATGGTGCTGTTGTGCGCGGTCAGCTCTTGTGCATCCTTAATCAGCGCCTGCACCCGCGCGTCAAATTTGGAGGTATCGCCAATCACCCGCAAGCGCACGCCCTGGGCGCGTAAATCGCCAATTTCCTTTTGCAAATACAGCTTGAGCAAGCCCATGAGCGTGCCCACCTCTTCCATCGGGCGGCGCCAGTTTTCGGTGCTGAAGGCAAACAGGGTTAGGTTGCGGACGCCACGCTCGGCACAGGCTTGGACAATCGCGCGCACCTTGCGCGCGCCCACGGTATGACCGGCAGCCTTGGGCAAACCGCGCGCACTCGCCCAGCGGCGGTTGCCATCCATAATGATGGCGATGTGCTGCGGCATTGCGGGACGATGGGAATTAGGCACAAAAATGGGGGTAAACCGGTGTGCTGGCAACCGACACACGCGACCGGATTGCGCGCAGACGGCGTGCAATTTTAGCGGTTTAGGTTCTGGCGAGGGTGTTTTTTCTTGTGCCCGGCCTGAGGGACAATGCCAGCAGCGTCTACCCGCCATGCCGCACTTGGCAACTTAAGGGCACCACAAGCCAGGCTGCAACAATGCAGCGCATCCAGTGAGAGATTGCATTGAGCATACAAACCGACGATTTTTCACCCGCACCTGCCGCACGCATGGTGTCCGCAGCGCCTCTATCCGGGCCGGAAGAGGCTATAGAGCGCGCGCTGCGCCCCAAGATGCTGGACGACTACGTAGGCCAGGCCAAGGTGCGCGAGCAACTAGAGATTTTTATCGGCGCGGCGCGCAAGCGTGACGAGGCACTGGACCACGTGCTTTTATTTGGTCCTCCGGGCCTGGGCAAAACAACGCTCAGCCACATCATTGCCCACGAGTTAGGCGTCAACTTGCGCCAAACCAGCGGGCCGGTGCTGGAAAAGCCCAAGGACTTGGCCGCGCTGCTGACGAATTTAGAAAAAAACGATGTGCTTTTCATCGACGAAATCCACCGCCTGAGCCCGGTGGTGGAAGAAATCCTCTACCCCGCGCTGGAAGATTACAAGATCGACATCATGATCGGCGAAGGCCCTGCGGCACGCTCGATCAAGCTCGATTTACAGCCTTTTACTTTGGTGGGCGCGACCACACGCGCTGGCATGCTGACCAATCCGCTGCGCGACCGTTTTGGCATCGTGGCGCGGCTAGAGTTTTATACGCCAGAGGAATTGCAGCGCATCGTGACGCGCAGCGCCGGATTGCTCAAAGTGCCGATGGCCGAGGAAGGCGGTTTTGAAATCGCGCGCCGCTCGCGCGGCACGCCACGCATTGCCAACCGCCTGCTGCGCCGCGTGCGCGATTACGCGGATGTCAAAGGCGTGGGCACGATTACCTTGGACATTGCCAACCTGGCGCTCATGATGCTGGACGTGGACCCGCAAGGCTTTGACATCATGGACCGCAAGTTGCTCGAAGCGGTGATTCACCGTTTTGACGGCGGGCCGGTGGGTTTGGACAATATCGCCGCCAGCATTGGCGAGGAACGCGAGACTATTGAAGACGTGATCGAGCCCTACTTGATTCAGCAAGGCTACCTCCAACGTACGCCGCGCGGGCGCATCGCAACCTTGGCAGCCTACCGACACTTAGGCGTGGCCGCGCCTGCGGGACAAGCGCCGGATTTACTCACCTAAGGTAAGAATCTCAAACCACCCAGCGTAGCCAGGCAAGCAGCTTGCACGGCCAAAACCTCCAAGGCGCGCAAGCGGCCTTGCAAATAGCAACCTGTGGCCCAAGCGGCAGCGCACAGCGCGGCGCAACAAAGGGCCGCTTCAACCCATGGCATGGCGTCGGCATGCCACAAATACACCGTGCCAGCGGTCATCAGGCCCAGGTACTGCAAGCTGGCAAACCTGCGTTGTATGCGGCTCAAAGGCCAGTCAAAGCGCTGCACTTTGGCGATGTCAAAACCGGGCTTGGGCGGCGCCCCGGCCGGCTGCCAATCCGGCGGCTTAAACCACACCAACAGCTTGTCGCGCCAGCGCGGCGTATGCCATGCGGTGGCGCACAAACCGGCATACACCTCTACATTGGCCCACAGCGGATCCCAGCTATTGAGCGGGACGCGCGTGCCATAGACGCAGCGTTCCTGCTCTTCCTGGAAGGTGCCAAACAGCCGGTCCCACACGACCAAAATGCCGCCGTAGTTGCGGTCCACATAGCCCTCGTTCACGGCATGGTGCACGCGGTGGTTGCTGGGTGAACAAAACACGCGGTCAAACCAGCCGAGCTTGCCGACATGCTCGGTATGTACCCAAAACTGGTAGAGCAAATCCACCAGCGCCACGATGCCAAACAAAAGCGGCGGCACGCCTAAAAGCGCCAGCGGCAAATAAAACAACCAACCCAGCAGCGCCCCGCTGGAGGTCTGGCGCAAGGCGGTGGACAGGTTGTATTCCTGGCTTTGGTGGTGCACCACATGCGCGGCCCAGAAGATCGCCACTTCGTGCCCGGCGCGGTGCAGCCAGTAGTAGCACAAGTCGTACAGCAATAAGGCGCCCAGCCAGCCATACCAATGGTTCCACACATCGGCCTGTGGGAACAGAGCGATACGCTCAAACACCCAGGCATAGGCCGCAATGCCAATGAATTTAGCCAATACACCTACGACTTGACTGAGCAGACCCAGACTCAGGCTGTTGAGCGTGTCGCTGAAACTGTAAGCGCTGCGGGCAACAGCGCCAGCGGCGCGCTTGCGCCTATCCCACCAGATTTCGAAGGCCATGGCCGCTAGGAATACCGGAAATGCAAAAACAATGATTTTGGACATGGACTTATTGTGGGTAATCCGCCGTACTTATGCAGCGGGAAAAACCCTGTAGCCAGGTGCCGGCGAACTAAGCGCCGAATTCATCGCGCGGACCTTGGTCCAGGTGGCCAGTGTCGGCCCAGCCCACCAGGGTAAGGGCTTGCGGCGTCCAGAGCAGGCGGTTGATGGCGCAATTGCCCAGGTCCCAGGTGCGCGCCGCGCTGATGCCCTGACCGGTAGCCAGGCGGTAGAAAACATCGAGCACGCCGCCGTGCGTCACGATGGCAATGTGTTCGCCCGGATGCTGCGCGGCTATCGCGTCCAGCGCGGCATGTACGCGGGCAAACACCACCGTTTGGCTTTCGCCGCCGGGCGGCGCCCAGTCCGGGTCGCGCTGTTTCCAGCGCAGTGCGTCGTCGGGATGCAACTCGCCGACTTGCGCGTAGGTCAGGCCTTCAAAGCGGCCAAAGCTGCGCTCGCGCAAGCCCTGATGGATGCGGATGTCGGACGGCGCAATACCACTAGGACGGGCAATCGCCTGTGCGGTGTTGTGGGCCCGGCACAAATCGCTGCTGTAAACCACTTGCAGCGCGCTATCGGCCAAAGCGGCGCCTGCGCGCTCGGCCTGCCAGCGGCCCAGGTCATTGAGATCAATATCCAACTGGCCTTGCAAACGCGTGATGGCGTTCCAGGCGGTTTCGCCATGGCGCACGGCGGTAATACGCGTGGGCGACTGGCCGGAGACTGCGTTGGTGCTCATGGGCGCAAGGCCATACCACCTGGGCCGATTTCCACCTTAACGCTCGTGGAGCCGGAAGCGCCTTGCGGAAAATCACGCATCGCCGCCAGCAGCACGGCGGGCAAGATATTGGCTTGGTCGCTCCAGGGTCCGGTGTGCTGGGCTGCGGCTTCGTACACCACTTCGCGGCTTTGGGCATCGCGCAGCAGCACTTGCACCTGGAAGCGGTAGAGGCTGGGCTCTAAGGGCAAGAGCAAAGGCGGCGATCCCCATAGTCCACCGCCTGCCATACCAATCCAGCGCCGTGGGGAAACCTGGTCATTGCGTAGTACCTGTTCGGTAGCCACGCCTAATTGCACTGTGTAGCGGGGCGCCTGACTCGCAAGCGTTAAACCCACGCGCTGCAACACCGGTGCAGCCCAATTTTCCCGCTGGGTTTGCGCCGCCGCGTCGGCCTGCTGCGAGGGCAGGCGCTCAAACTGGTAACTGGCAGCAGCCAGTTCCGTGGCGCCACTGCGAAAGCTGCGCACATCGCTGTCGATAAGCCGGGTGCTAGCGCAGCCGCTTAAGGCGACCGCGCTCACCAGCAAAGCAAACCGCAACAAGCAGGGCGAACGCATACGTATCAAGCCGTCCGCGTCGCTTAGTTCACCGGCCATGGCACCGCGCCAAGCGCGGGCAGGCCATGCAATGGCAGGGCGGGCAGTTCCTCGGCGTCAAAGGCTTTGTCGCCATCGGCTTGCGGCACACCGGTGGTGTGGATGTTTTTGAAATCGTGGCGCTTGGTATCCATCAAATGCGAAGGCACTACGTTTTGCAACGCAGTAAACATGCTTTCAATCCGGCCTGGGTATTGCTTTTCCCAGTCGCGCAGCATATTGCCGATTTGTTTGCGCTGCAGGTTTTCCTGGCTGCCGCACAAGGTGCAGGGGATGATGGGAAATTGCCGTTGTGCAGCCCAGCGGGTGAGGTCTTTTTCGGCCACATAGGCCAAGGGCCGGATCACGATATGGCCACCGTCGTCGCTCACCAGCTTAGGCGGCATGCCTTTGAGTTTTCCACCAAAAAACATATTGAGGAAAAAAGTTTGCAGCATGTCGTCGCGATGGTGACCTAACGCGATTTTGGTCACCTTTAGTTCATCGGCAACGCGGTACAAAATGCCCCGACGCAAGCGGCTGCACAGGCTGCACATGGTCTTGCCTTCGGGGATCACCTTTTTGACAATGCTGTAGGTATCTTGCGTCTCGATGTGAAACGGCACGCCCAGTTCTTTCAGGTAGGCGGGCAGCACATGGTCCGGGAAACCGGGTTGCTTTTGGTCTAGATTGACGGCAATCAATTCGAAATGGATAGGCGCGCGCTGCTGCATTTTGAGCAGGATGTCGAGCATGCCGTAGCTGTCTTTGCCACCTGACACACAGACCATGACGCGGTCGCCCTCTTCGATCATGCCAAAGTCCATGATGGCCTGGCCCACTTGCCGACACAGGCGCTTTTCCAACTTGTGGGCTTCGTGGGCGGCACGCTCTGCTGCATCGCGTACTGTGGGCGCGGCGTTCTCGCCGCTTTTGGCTTGTGCAGGGGCTGGGGCTTCTATCAACATCGCAGTTCCTTGGTTTACCACTGGCCGGTCTCCACCCGAATGGCCACTTCGCAATCGTCAAAGATTTTGAGCTTCGCGATTTTCACACGCACGCCCACCACGCCGGGCAATTGCAGCAATCGATTGGCCAGTTTGCCGATCAGGCTTTCCAGCAGGTTCACATGCTCGGCGGTGCATTCGGCGATGATGATTTGGCGCACCTTGCGGTAGTCGAGCACATGGTTGATATCGTCGTCTTTAGGCAGCAAGGGCTGCGCGCCCAGGTGTAACTCGGCGTCGACCTGGATGGGCTGGGGCGCGATCAGTTCGGATTCGAGAATGCCCAGGTTGGCCTCAAAGCGCAAACCGGTCAATGTCAGCGTTTGCTTGCCCCGAAACGGTGCGGCAAAAGATGTGGCCATAGCGTGGTCCTGAAAAATAAATGGGGCTTAGGCGAGCGGGGCCGCATCGCGCAGACGAAATACTTCGACGCCAACGGCATCGCAATCCGGGTACACATCGGGTTTACAAGTGCTTACGCGCACCGCGGCGACTTGCGCATTGCTAAGCAGCGCTTGGGCAATCGCATCGCACAAGGTTTCCTGCAAATTGATATGGCCCGTATCGCAGAGGCGGCGTATGGTGTCGCGCACAAAGTCGTAGTCCACGATTTCGTCGATGCGATCCTCTGTCGGACTGGAGTGGGCGTAGGGCACATACAAGTCCACATCAAAGCGCATGCGTTGGGGCGCCTGCAATTCAAAGTCGTGGATGCCGATGCGCACCGGCAACTCATAGCCGCGCAAGAACAGTTTTCGGCAATCAGCCATCAACTGTATTTCAAGGTTCTGCATGCGGGCTTTCCTGCGTGAGGGTTTGGGCGGCGAACATCACATCGCGCGCCAGGGGGACTAGGTGCTGGCCATTGTCCACACAGATGGTGACGCCAGTGATCGAGCGGGTTTGCGCCAGAAACAAGCAGGTGGCGGCGACATCAGCAGGCGGGGTGGCGCGCCGCAACAAGTTGACGCGGCTGGCGCGATCAAAGTTGTCTTGTGACTGCGGCCCGCTGGGGTAAATCAGCCCAGGCGCTACGCCGCACACCCGCACCCCCGGCGCCAGCGCCTGGGCCTGCAAGTCCACACTGCGCTCGAGCGCCAGCTTGGTGGTCGTGTAGGAAAAATAGTCTGGGTTGAGGTTGAACACTTTTTGGTCCAGCACATGGATCAGGCATGCGTCTTGTACATCTACCGGATCAGACCGCTGCGTTTGCTGGCGCGCCAGTTCGCGGCCGAGCAGGAGGGGCGCCACCAAATTAACCTCCATTTGCTGGCGCAGCAAAGCCGGGTCAAAGTCCGAACCGGTATCGGGCTCGAAGAGGGAGGCGTTATTCACCACAGCACGCAAGGGGCCGCGCTGCTGCGTGATCTGCGCCACCATGGACAGCACCTGGGCCACTTGCGACAAGTCGGCGCCGATCACGTCCACGGCCAACCCCTGCGCGCGCAGCTCGGCCTGCAGGGCCTGCGCCGCGTCGGCGGAATGCCCGTAATGGCACCAGACATGCCAACCCGCGCGAGCGAATGCCAGTACCAATTCACGGCCCAGTCGCTGGGCGCCTCCGGTGATTAATACGCTGTCCTGCATGGGTTCGGGTGTTTTCCTGGTTGAAGTGGCGGATGCCTGCGGCTCGCCCGATCCGGGCGGCACGCCTTTGAGCGCATGGGGGACAATGTGGCCCTCCCACCTGCACTGCGGCAGCGCCCCCGAGTTTAACGATGCCCCCTCACCCCTTAAGCGCCCTGGAGCGGTCGATAGCCAGCGCCATTACCGCAGCGGGCGGTTGGATAGGGTTTGATCGCTTCATGGAGCTGGCGCTGTACACGCCAGGCCTGGGCTATTACGCCCGTGATTCGCTGAAGTTCGGCGCCCTGCCGGGCCGGGGTGGCAGCGATTTTGTGACCGCGCCGGAAATCAGCCCCTTGTTTGGCTACGCCCTGGCTAAACAGGTGGCGCAAGCACTGGCCCATACCGGCACCAGTGAGATTTGGGAGTTTGGCGCGGGCAGCGGCGCGCTGACCGAACAAATCCTCAGCGCCTTGTCTGAAATGGGTGTGACCTTGAGCCGCTACACGATTGTGGATTTGTCCGCCACGCTAGCGGCACGCCAACAGCAGCGCTTAGCGCGCTTTGGCGACTTGGTGCAATGGGCGCAGAGCTGGCCTACACACATTGATGGCGTGGTGCTGGGCAACGAAGTGTTGGACGCCATGCCGGTGCAACTGCTGGCGCGCAGCCAAGGCGCTTGGTCGGAGCGCGGTGTCTGTATCGTCCATGCGGTCGCGGGGCGCACGGCAGGCGGCGGTATTTTCGCCTGGCAAGACCGACCCACCGCACTGCGCCCACCGCTAGAACCCGAAGGCGCGCATGATTACCTGACCGAAATCCACCCCCAGGCGCAGGCCTTTGTCCGCTCCTTGGCGCAGCGCTTGCGCAGCGGCTGCGCATTTTTTATGGACTATGGCTTTGGCGAGGGAGAGTACTATCACCCCCAGCGTTCAGGTGGCACGGTGATGTGCCACCGCGCTCACCAAAGCGATAGCGACCCCTTGGCCCTGGTCGGTGAGAAAGACATCACCGCGCACGTCAACTTCAGTGCCATCGCGCTGACCGCGCAAGACGCCGGACTGGAAGTGCTGGGCTATACCAACCAGGCGCACTTCCTGATGAACTGCGGCATCGTGGGCTTGATGCAAGCGGCCGCTTTGCCGCTGCGAGCGGCGGCACAAACGTTGATCCTAGAGCATGAGATGGGCGAGCTTTTCAAGGTGGTGGCTCTCGGCCGGGGCGCGCACTGGACGCCCCTGGGCTTTGCACACGGGGACCGGATGCACAGGCTGTGAAGCTGCAATCATCAGGAACGCCAAAGCCCGCGAGGCCGCCCGCTATTGCCCAGGTAACCCGTAAGTAACGGGCCAACACGCGGGGCGTTAGCATTAGCGGCTGATACCCTTTAGTACCCACCTCCATGGACCAGCCCACCCAAGGTTTCCAACTGCGCTTTCCCGCGGGCATGGCGCCAGTCGCCTGCGTCGATATTGGCGGCACCAAAGTCGCCCTGACATTAGCCGACGCCAGCGGCATACGCGGCAAATGGTCCGAGGCCACGGCCAAAGTCGGGCAGAGCGACGCGCTGGCACTGCAAATCATCCGCTTGATTGAGCGGGGCTGCGCCCAATGCGGCATAGCTAAAGAGGCCTTGGGCGCGGTCGGCGTCGTCTCTTGCGGGCCATTTGTCTTGCGTGAAGGCTTGGTGGAGTTATCCACGCCCAATATCTGCGGCGGCATGGCTGGCAAAGCGCGCGGCCTTCCCAATGACTGGACCAGCGCGCTTTTGGAAGCGCCGCTGCGGCGGACATTTGCCAACGTGCGGGTGGAAAACGACGGCGTAGGCGCCCTGGAGGCAGAGCGCCGCTGGGGCGCATTGCAAGGTCTGGACCATTGCGCCTACGTCACTTGGAGTACCGGCATCGGCGTAGGGGTGTGCGTAGACGGGCGCGCCTTGCGCGGCAAGAACGGTAACGCCGGGCATTGGGGACACAGCTTTGTCAGCGACAACACCGACGCGCTGTGCGGCTGCGGCAATATCGGCGATGTCGAAGGGCTGATCGCGGGCAACGCGATTACACGCCGCTTTGCCAGTCAGGGTTTTAGCGATGCGGCACATTTGTTTGCGGCAGCGCGCGAGGGCCGGGCCGATGCGCTGGACATTGTCGACGGACTTTGCTATGTCATGGGCCGCTTGCTGTTTAACCTGATGACCACACTCGATGTGCAGCGCATCAGCATGGGCGGCTCGGTGTTTTGGCACCAGCAGGATTTGCTGCTCCCGCGTCTGCGGGCGCAGATCGGCGGCAAACTGCCTTCCATGACCAGCGGCGTGGACATCGTCCCGGCGGGCTTGGGCGAATCGGTAGGCGACTACGCTGCGCTGGCGTTGGTCTTGTAAGCGGCAAGGCAAGCGCTGCATAAGCCCAATGCATGGACTGCCGCGTCGCTAGCGCTCCTCGCAGTGACATCCTTTGGGACTGCTGGGTCGCTGCGTTCCTGGCGATGATGGGTTAATGCAATTGCCCCCTTGGCATTTCGCTATCGCAAGCTCCCGCGCCTTGGCTAATGCCTGGCCCACCGCCGGGCCTTGAGCGCCCGCTTGCATCGCGGCTTGCGCAATCGCTGTGCTGTCCATGTCCAAGGCCGCTTGCAAAGCCTGTAGCAAACGTTCGCCCTGGCTATAAGCATCTTGTTCACGACCCAGTCGTCCCCGCGCATCACAGGCGCATGCTTGCACGATCTGCGCAAAGCGTGCAGGTTTACGAAAAGCGTCGCAGCGTTCTAGCAAGCGCAGCGTGGCAGCGGCGTTCAGGCTGGCGCTGCGGTGGATGTTGCCGTGTTCGCGCGCCACGACCTCTGCCAACTCGGCGCAGGCCTGGGGCACGCGCAAGCGCTGACAGACAGCGCGCAAGAGCTTGACACTGCGCATTTCGTGGCCGATGTGGCGCGGCCATTGCGCGCTGGGTGTCGTGCCCTTACCCAGATCATGCATGAGGCAAGCAAAACGCACTTCCAGCGGGGCTTGCGCGCGCGCTGCGGCGTCGAGCACCAGTCCCAAGTGCATACCGGTATCGATTTCGGGATGGTGCTCTGCCGGTTGCGGCACGCCCCACAGCGCATGCACTTCGGGCAGCACCACGGCCAAAGCGCCGCAGTCGCGCAAAATTTCTAGCATGCGCGAGGGCTCGCGCTCCATCAGCCCTTTGGCGATTTCTTGCCAAACCCGTTCGGCCACCAAATGTTGCACTTCGCCCGCTTGCACCATGTCCTGCATCAGTTGCAGCGTTGCAGCTGCCACATGGAACTGCGCAAAGCGCGCCGCAAAACGCGCTAGGCGCAGTATGCGCACCGGGTCTTCGCGAAATGCCTCGGTGCAATGGCGTAGCACACCGCCCGCTACATCCTGTGCGCCACCAAAGGGGTCGATGATGTCGGAAGCACTAAAACTGCCATCAGGGCGCACTGCATCCGCGGGCACGGCCATAGCGTTGATGCTCAGGTCGCGCCGGGCCAGGTCTTCTTCTAATGTCACAGCGGGGTCGGCGTGGACAACAAAGCCCCGGTAGCCCGGCGCAGTTTTGCGCTCGGTCCTGGCCAGGGCATATTCTTCTTTACTGGTGGGATGTAAAAAAACCGGGAAGTCGCGCCCCACCGGCACAAAGCCCGCATCCACCATGGCTTGCGCGCTGCTGCCAACGACGACCCAGTCGCGGTCACGCACCGGCAAGCCCATCAAGGCATCGCGTACGGCGCCACCGACCAGATAAGTTTGCATGCGGTGCGCGGCGCAGCCAGCGTCAGGGCTGCAGCCGGTAGGGCTCTTCAAAGTCCCGGAAATCTTTTTCAGCCAGCGCCGCCTGCACCCAAGCATGGACGCCGGGCAGTGCTTGCACCCGATCCATGTATTCGCGAATGAGGGCGGGTACCGGCAAGGCATAGCTGTGCAAGCGCATTACCACCGGCGCGTAGTAGGCGTCTGCCAGGGTGAATGCGCCAAACAACATGGGGCCGCCATGGCTTTGCAGCAATTGGGTCCACATGTCTACGATGCGCTGCACATCGGCGCGCACCCCGGCATGGTCGCGCCAGATGAGCGCGCCGCGATTAGGCAGTAGGGCTTCGATATTCATGGGGCACTGGCTGCGCAAAGCGCTAAAGCCACTGTGCATTTCGGCGCAAATGCTGCGGGCGCGGGCGCGGAAAGCTTTGTCGGCGGGCCAAAGGTTTTTCTCAGGAAAACTCTCGGCTAGGTATTCGCTAATGGCTAACGTATCCCAGACGCACAGCTCGCCGTCTTGCAATACCGGCACTTTGCCTACCGGGTTGATGCCGGTCATGCGCTGCTTGAACTGTGAATCCGCACTGAAGCCGTCAAAGCGGACATAGACCTCCTCAAAGGTAATACCTGCCTGCGTCATGGCGACCCAGGGTCGCATAGACCAGGAGGAATAATTTTTATTTCCAACATACAACTTCAGCATGGTTTTTCCTCCTGTGCGTTTTGGTTTCAGGGCAGATCAAGACCGGTTTCCGCCGTCGTCGCATCCAGTGGTCCGACACTGCCCAAACGCGCCTTGATGGACTGCGGTTGGCCGCTGATCATGGCAGCATACAAGGTGGTGTTAGATAGCACTTTTTTTACGTAATCGCGGGTTTCATTAAAGGGGATGTTCTCCGCCCAGATGGCCGCTTCCAACACAGGCGCTCCACTGGCGCCGCGCCATGTACGTGCCCGACTGGGGCCGGCGTTATAGGCCGCCGCCGCCAAGGGCATGGACCCCTGGAAAGTATCGAGCACTAGTTTGAGGTAGCCCGTGCCGATGGCGATATTGGTATCCCTATCGGTCAATTTAGCGGGCGTGAAATCGCTAAGGCCAATTTTTTTGGCGGTCCACTTGGCAGTCGTCGGCATCACCTGCATGAGCCCCGAAGCACCCACTACTGAGCGCGCGTCCATCACAAAACGGCTCTCTTGGCGGATCAATCCATACACATAAGCAGGCTCCAAACCAATACTTTGGGCGCGTGCCAGCACTGCTGCCTTGAAGGGCATGGGGAAGCGTTGCTCCATATCAATCAATGCTTTGCTGCGGTCACTGGTGTTGATGCAGCGGTCCCAGACTTCGGCATGGCAGGCCAAATCGGCAGCAGCCAGCAGGCTGCGGTCGTCCATGCCGCCTTTGGTGTGCAGGCTAACGGCGTAATTCCACTCGCGCACGCCTTCGCTGCGCAGGCCCAGCCCAATGGCGTACAAAGCGCGCTGCAAGCCGGGGTTCTTGCGGGCGATTTCTTTTTCTTCAGGTGTCGGACCAAAGGGCCTAGGCGGCAGCGTAGTGCGCTGTCCAAGCTCTTCCAAGGCCAGCTGCTCGTAAAACCCGCGTATGCCGGCCATGCTTTGCAGGCTGGCAATGGCTTGGGCACGGGCGGCCTCGGTAGGCTTTTGGGCCAGCACAGCCCGTGCGTGCCAATAGGTCCAGGCCGGTTCAGTGCGCAACGCCGGTGGCAAAGCCGCAATAGCGGCTTGCACCTGCGGCCATTGGCCTTGACGTAAGGCCGCACGCACGGCCCACAGCAGATGGTCTTCGTGCATCTGGTCTAACTGCCCCTTTTGGAAATAGGACCACGCGTTATCTTGGCCTTTTTGTGCAGCGCGTTTGCCTATGACGCCCCATATCCAGCTGCGCTCCTCGACGGTAAGTTGCGCGCGCCAACGCAGTTTTTCAACTTCTAGCGCCGCATCCTCGGGCTCCAGATAAGCCAAACGTATCAGCGCCAGCGACACGAATTCACGTGTCTGCGGTCGCAATGCGGTAAGTTTGTCGTTGAGGTATTTAGACGGGCTTTGGTAAATCGCAGCCACGGTAGCGACCCATTTGGTGTCGAGGGTGGCGATCGCCTGGGTGGTGACCTTGAGGCGGTCATTTTCAATGCCCAGCCGAGCCCGCAGCCAAGCCGCCTGCGCCGGCATTTTGCGCGCCTTGATGAGCTCTTGGGCCGCATCCGCGCAGGCCTCATCGGGCTCGCGCTGGGCGAGCCATGTTTCCTGCAATGCCTTGGCTACGTCGGCATCGCTGGTCAGGTAATCGCTCCAAAGCGCATAGCATTGGATACTGCGCTCATCTGCCATGCGGTAGAGCGGCAACTGCACGCGGAATGTGGCCCATTCGCGGTTACGCCCCAATTGCACAAGCCATTCGGCGCGCAAGCGGTCTTCTTGGTAGGTTCCCGCGTAGCGGGAGAGGAAGTTTTCGATCTCAGCCTTGTCCGCTTGGTCGAGCCGGATCGACAATTCCCAGTAAGCGGCCCAAGGTTCTAGCAGCGAGCCTTTGGCTTGCGGCAATAATTGGGTCAGTTGCTTGCGCTCACCGAGTTTGAAGGCCTGCGCCATGTCCAGCACCGCTTGGTCGTTGCGCGCAATATCCACCGCTTGGGCCCGCGCTGCGTAGCCGGGGAGAGCGACTGCGAGAATGCAGGCTAAGACGGCACTATTTTTTTTGAATAACCACATGGGGTGATTATGGACAACTCTATGGACCCTAAAGCCCAGGAAAAAAAGGCCTTACGCAAGGCATTGCTCGATGCGCGGGCCAATTTGCCCGACCGGCTGCACCGCGCCGAATTATTGCTGCGGGTGATGCGCGTCTGGCTCGTGGGCCGCGCCGACACGACCATCGGCGCTTACTGGCCCATCAAAGGCGAGTTCGATCCCCTGCCCGCGCTGCATCGCTGGAAAGAGGACGGCGAGCTCAATGACATCGCACAGCGGCGGCGCATTGCATTGCCGGTGGTGAACAAGGCGCACAAAACTATGACCTTTCATATCTGGTACCCCGGCTGCCCGATGGAAGAAGATGCTTACGGCATTCCCAAACCCAAAGACACCGAGCAGGTCATGCCTAGTTTGTTATTCGTGCCCTGCGTTGGCTATAGCGCTGGCGGCTATCGGCTGGGTTACGGTGGCGGTTTTTATGACCGCATGCTGGCCAGCCTGGAGCCGCGCCCCCATACCGTTGGCCTGGGTTTTGGTAACAGTTTTGTCCCCGATTTCGAACCGGAACCGCACGACATTCCGCTAGACGCGGTGCTTACCGACTATGGCATGGCCTGGCCAGTGGACCATCCGGGAAGGGTGCGGCGCGACTGATAGCCCAGCACCCCAGTGACAAGGCATTGCAGGCAGCCAGGTATTTAGTCCGTTTTTTGAAGCATCAAAGAACGCAGCTCGTTTTCATAGTCTTTCAGGCGCTTAAGCATATGGCCGCGCTGCGCGGCGTTGGTTTGTGCATGCAATGCTGCAAACGCATGGCATGTCTTGGCCAGGACTTGTTCGTGGTGCTGCCGGTAAGCCGGGTCTGCAGATTCATAAAACAACTTATTGAGTTCGCCCAGAGTCGCCTCGGCCGTAGCGGCATCTGCGCCGCGTAAATGGCCAAATGCCTGAAGCACAGCTTGCTGGCGAGAACGCAGCTCGTACTGGTATTTTTGCTCGTCAAAGCCATTCTCCGACATCCGTGCCTTAAACACGTTGCGCTGCTCAGCGCTTAGGTTGCCGTAAAGATCTTCGAGCCGCTCCAGGCTCTTGAGCGTTCGCAAATCCATGCCTTTGCTATGGGCGTCGCGCCACTCGCCAAGCATTTTGCGGTTACTCTTTTCATAGGCTTGGGTCAATGTTGCCAGTTGCTCTGGCTTTAAGCTTGGGATGATGGTGGCCGCAGCCGGCACGGCCTGCTTAGCCAAAGCCTGGCTACGCTGCAGCACACTGTCGTACAGCGCGCACAAGCGCGCTCCGTCAGGACTTTGGAGCAAAAGCGTCTGGGCCTGGACCAACAATTCAGCCATGCGGGGCAGCTCTTCTTTACGATGCCAGCGGTGTATGGTGTTGAGCTCTGCCTTGACGCGCCGAGACTGTGCCTTGTCAAAATCCACATAGCTGTCAAGCCAGTAATAGCCCAGATCCACCGCTGAGTTGTATCCTATGCGCAGCACGCCGCATCCGGCGAGCGTCGTTAAGGCGGCAGCCAAAGCCATGGCCGGCATCCAGCGGCGCGCACGATTGATAATGCCTGGCAAACGCGACAAAACGGCTATATGCCGAAAGTGAAAGAGGGGCATCGCAGTGAGTCTAAATGTAAGTGGGGTGCAGTCCTTGCCTAGCTTGGCCAAATTACCTTCGGTAGACGTGGTCATGATGGCCGCAGGTAAAGGCACCAGGATGAAAAGTAGCCTACCCAAAGTGCTGCAAAAATTGGCCCACCTCCCGTTGGCCGGACATGTTTTGGAAACGGTCCTTGCCATAGGCGTTCGCAAAGTCGTTGTCGTAACTGGGCATGAAGCAGCGCAGGTGGAAGCGGCTTTGACGCACCTGGCCGGTGACTTAGCCTTGCAATTTGTGCGGCAGGAACCGCAGCTCGGAACAGGCCATGCGGTGCAAACTGCTGCCCCGCAACTTAATGACGATGCCATGGTGCTCGTTTTGTCAGGAGACGTGCCCTTGACTCGGGCTGCGACCCTACAAGCTCTGCTAGACCTTAGTGCTGGGCAACATTTGGCCTTGCTCACGGTGCAATTGCCGGACCCTACGGGATACGGTCGCATCGTGCGAGATGGCGAATCGGTGTGTGAAATTGTGGAGCACAAGGATGCCAACGCCTCTCAGCGGGCCATCCCAGAGATTTATGGTGGCATCCTGGCTGCGCCTGCAGCGCGCCTTAAACAATGGCTTTCACGCCTAACGAATCAAAATGCCCAAGGTGAGTATTACCTCACTGACGTGGTGAAATTCGCGGTCGCCGACGGTGTTAAGGTGCTTGCCCACCAATGTGACGATCCTCTGGAGGTTGCCGGCGTGAATAGCCCGGTGCAATTGGCTGAGCTAGAACGCGCCTACCAATACCGGGTCGCTCTGCAATTGATGGAGCGCGGTGTGCGCTTAAATGATCCGGCTCGCCTGGACGTTCGGGGCAGATTGGACTGTGCAACTGATGTGGAAATTGATGTCAATTGCGTGTTTGAAGGCCGCGTGCAACTCAGTGAGGGCGTGCGCATCGGCCCCAACTGCGTTTTAGCTAATTGCAGCATTGGGCCGGGCACGGTTATTCAGGCGTTCACCCATATCGATGGCGAATTGCTGGGCGTGCGCGTTGGCGCTGGTGCGCGCATCGGGCCGTTTGCGCGTTTACGTCCCGGCGCGGAGCTGGGCGAAGACGTGCACATCGGCAATTTTGTCGAGGTGAAAAATGCCCGTCTGGCCAAGGGCGCTAAAGCCAACCACCTAGCCTACCTAGGCGACGCCATCGTTGGCGAACGCGTGAATTTCGGCGCCGGTAGCATTACCGCCAACTATGACGGCGCCAATAAGCACCAGACCGTTATAGAGGCCGATGTGCATGTCGGCAGCAATTGCGTTTTGGTGGCGCCTGTGCGGCTGGGCGCCGGCAGCACCATTGGTGGCGGCTCTACGATTACCAAAGACACGGTAGCGGGTACTTTGAATGTGGCGCGGGGCAAACAAGTCAGCGTAGCCAATTGGAAACGTCCGGTTAAAAAGGCCAAAAATTAGGCCAACACCTTGCCCGTTCGCAAGCCAAGATCGCTCAAGTACGTCATGCTGCCTGGTCTTGTCCATAGCACATGCTTATTGGCGACTGCACAGACGTCAGGCCTTAGAACAGGTCAAGACGGTGCAATGTGCTTTGTCAAGTCCTCCGTAAGCGGTAGAGGCATTGCAGTGCTGAACTTTGCGCGCTTCACGCTAAAAAACGCTTTCACGTTACGCACATTGGCATCCTGCGTGAGCAATCGGCGGGTCACATCAAGGTAGTCCGGCATGGATAGCGCCTGCACAACCAACACAAAATCAGGCCCGGATGACACCCTCCAACATTGCTGTACCGCATCTTCGGCTACCGCCTTGGCTTCAAAAGCGTCCACATGTTCTACGCCCTGGCGGTCCAAAGTGACCTCGACGATGGCACACACCGTGTGCCCCAACGACGCGCCTAGTCGGTCAACATCAAGAACCGCAACTTGTTGCGCAATCCAACCGCCATCGTTCAAGCGCTTTACTCGCCGAAGACAAGTCGGCGGCGACAAGGCCAACTTCGCGGCGAGCGCCAGGTTCGATAAGGAGGCATCCTGCTGCAGGAACCGCAAAATTTTTAAGTCAATGCGGTCCAAATAATCTTGAGAATTCATTTATTTTTTAGCTTTTTTTGGTTTTTTTGGTCAAAATTTTTCTCCAATGGCTTTTTAATTCAAATTTTTATATAAATTAATTTTTAATTACTCGCTGTATAGCATAGCATCCGCTTACTGTTTTGAGGGATTTATTATGTGTGGCATTGTCGGCGCAGTTTCTTATCGCGATATCGTTCCTATTCTTGTGCGGGGTTTGCAGCGCCTAGAGTACCGTGGCTATGACTCCTGTGGCGTAGCAATTCACGCCGCCAGTTTGCATCCTGAATTGGCGGGTAATGGCCTTCAGCGAGCCCGTAGCACGGCGCGCGTTGTGGATTTGATGGCGCAAGTTCAAGAAGAACACATTGCAGGTGCGACGGGCATCGCGCACACGCGGTGGGCCACGCATGGGGCGCCAGTGGTACATAACGCGCATCCGCATTTCAGCAGAGGCAGGGGTAGCAGCACCACAGCGCAAGGACATCTTGCCTTGGTTCACAACGGCATTATTGAGAATCATGACGAGTTGCGTGCCAGCCTAGAAGGCAGAGGCTATGTGTTTCAAAGTCAGACGGATACCGAAGTCATTGCGCACTTGATTGATAGTTGCTACCAAGGCGATCTATTTGACGCGGTCAAAGAATGCGTGCTGCAATTGCGTGGCGCCTATGCGATTGCGGTCATCCATGCAGACGAGCCGATGCGCATGGTTGGGGCACGGGCCGGCTCCCCGCTCATCTTGGGGGTGTGCCCGCAAGAGACATTTCTTGCTAGTGATGCCATGGCCTTAGCAGGCGTGACCGATCAAATCGTATACCTGCAAGAAGGAGACGTAGTCGACGTACACGCGGGCAAATACTGGGTAGTGGATAACACGCACAAGCCCGCGACGCGCGCCGTGCATACCGTCCAAGCCCACAGCGGGGCCGCCGACCTAGGCCCGTATCGTCACTATATGCAGAAGGAGATTTTTGAGCAACCGCGTGCCATTGCAGACACCCTCGAAGGTGTCGAGGGGATAGTCCCCGAACTATTTGGTGACGGCGCTTACCGCGTCTTCCAGCAAGTTGACAAAATTCTTATTTTGGCCTGCGGTACCAGCTATTACAGCGGATGCGTCGCAAAGTACTGGCTGGAAGCAATCGCGCGCGTACCGTGTTCGGTAGAGATTGCCAGTGAATACCGGTACCGTGAATCTGTGCCCGATGCCAATACGCTGGTAGTAGCCATCAGCCAATCCGGCGAAACCGCTGACACGTTGGCTGCGCTTCGCCACGCTCAGGCGCTAGGCATGCGCCACACTTTAACGATTTGCAATGTGGCCAGCTCCGCGATGGTTCGCGAATGCGAGTTAGCCTATATTACGCGCGCCGGAGTCGAAATCGGGGTCGCATCCACCAAGGCATTTACAACGCAATTAGTTGCGCTTTATTTGCTAACTCTGGCCTTGGCGCAAACAAAAGCCCGCCTGACTGACGCACAAGAGGCGGCAGCCTTGAAAGAGTTGCGCCATTTACCCACTGCTTTGCAGGCCGTACTTGCACTTGAGCCTGCGATTGCGTCATGGGCAGACGAGTTTGCGACTAAAGAGAATGCCCTGTTTCTGGGTCGCGGAACGCATTTTCCGATTGCAATGGAAGGCGCGCTCAAGCTCAAGGAAATTACCTACATCCATGCTGAAGCCTATGCCGCAGGCGAACTTAAGCACGGACCACTCGCTTTAGTGACTAGCGCAATGCCAGTTGTCACGGTTGCGCCGAATGACTTACTTTTGGAAAAACTCAAAAGCAATATGCATGAGGTCCGCGCTCGTGGAGGAATGCTCTATGTGCTGGCCGACGCTGACAGCCATATGCAAACCAGTGAGGGTGTAAGCGTAGTACGGATGCCAGAAAACTACGGCGTGCTTTCTCCCATCTTGCATGTAGTCGCGTTACAGCTGCTCGCGTACCACACTGCGTGCGCGCGGGGTACCGACGTAGACAAGCCGCGCAATTTGGCTAAGTCTGTCACGGTGGAGTAATTTCGTTAGGGGGTCAAGAGGACCGTGGTTTCATAGTTCGATACGAGTTGGTGATACGAACTAGAGGGCTAATGATCGGGGCCTACTCGCCCTTTCAGATCGAACTTTCCGACAAGATCATCCGCCTCAGGGACGCCGAGGGACTCACCTACAAGGCCATAGCCGAAGTTCTAATCGCTGAAGGGTACAGGTCACCCCGTGGCTTCGATCTTGGCCCAGAGAGTGTCTTCTCCATCTATAAAAAGCGTAAGAGGCGAGATGATCGGCTGCTTACTGCGCCAGCTATCAGGATCAGTGCGGTTGAAGTAGAGCACTTGACGTAGGTATTGGTCTGTTGTTGTCGAAAAGAGCCGAAAGCTGGCAATCTTGAATTGAAGGTCTGATAATGAGAAAACGATCAGACTTCCCCACTCAGGATATCGCCAACAAAATGCTCGACAACATCAAAAAAACACTCTGGACAACCGCCGACACGCAACTTTTTTAACCTAGATGCTGGAATCATAGAAAAATAATGAACGCAATAGAAATTGAAGAAGCAGTCACGGCACTTTCCGAGACTCCTTTTGACAGGGATGAGTTTCCTTATGCCTTTTTATTGGCATTTGGAAATAAAGAAACAACTATCAAACGGCTTCGATCTGGCTCGTCAAACAAGTCCGACGTTGGCGGTGTACTTCAAGCAAACAACTTACACATTGCCACTACTGAATCAGGCAAGGTCAGCAGCCTTCTTCAATCTTTAAAAAGCAGTCCTGCAACTGTTAAGGGAAAAGTTAAGTTTATTGTTGCAACTGACGGCGAAACCTTCGAAGCTGAAGACTTAGACACAGGCGAAACGAGGGCCTGCACTTTTGAAAATTTCCCCAACAACTTTGGCTTTTTCCTGCCACTGGCTGGCATCTCTACTGTTAAGCAAATTCGTGAAAGCTCCTTTGACATCAGAGCAACCAGCCGACTAAACAGGCTCTACATCGAACTATTGAAAGACAACCCTGAATGGGGTACTGCTGACCGCCGCCACGAGATGAACCATTTAATGGCACGATTGATCTTTTGCTTCTTTGCAGAAGACACCGATATCTTCAGTGGCGAGAGATTATTTACCGACACCGTGGAAAAGATGAGTGAGCGTGACTCGTCGAACACAGATCAAGTCATCAGTGAAATCTTCCGCGCAATGGACACCAAGATTGCTGAACGCCCAAGCGCCAAGTTGCCGCGCTGGGCGGATACTTTTCCATACGTGAACGGTGGCTTGTTCTCGGGCAGCGTGGAAGTGCCCCGCATTAGCAAAATATCGCGCTCCTACCTATTGCATATCGGTAGTCTGGATTGGACCAAGATTAACCCCGATATCTTCGGATCAATGATTCAAGCTGTTGCCGATGATGAAGAGCGCGGCGAATTAGGAATGCACTACACCAGTGTGCCTAATATTCTCAAAGTTCTGAACCCACTGTTTCTAGATGATCTCCGTGAGCGAATTGAGGAAGCAGGCGATAACCCGCGAATGTTGCTGAACCTGCGCAAACGTATTTCAAGAATTCGAGTGTTTGATCCTGCTTGCGGCTCAGGCAACTTCCTGGTCATTGCCTACAAGCAGGTGCGCGAGATTGAGAACATCATCAACGAACGACGTGGTGAAGCTGGGCGTGCAAGTGACATCCCATTGACCAACTTTCGTGGAATTGAAATTCGGGACTTTTCGGCAGAGATTGCCAGACTAGCTTTAGTGATCGCTGAATATCAATGCGATCTTCTTTATCGCGGACAAAAAGAGGCGCTGGCGGTGTTTCTGCCACTTGACTCTCAGAACTGGATAACTTGTGGAAACTCATTGCGCATTGATTGGCTCAGTGTGTGTCCGCCAACTGGAGCTGGAATCGAGTTGATTGGCGATGATCTGTTCAATACTCCATTAGATCAGGCACAGATTGATTTTGAGAATGAAGGTGGAGAAACGTACATCTGCGGGAACCCACCCTACAAAGGAACTAAAAATCAAACCCGCGAACAAAAGGATGATTTAGAAAAGGTGTTTTCAAAATATGGGGGCAGTTTCAAATCTTGTGATTACGTTTGTGGCTGGTTTATAAAAGCAGCTGAATATTCAAAAAATACTCAAACAAAATCAGCTTTTGTGAGTACTAACTCAATTTGCCAAGGTCAGCACGTTTCGTTACTTTGGCCTCTTCTTTACAAGCTCAATCAGCGGATTTTTTTCGCTCATACATCCTTTAAGTGGGCAAATTTAGCTTCTCACAATGCTGGAGTAACTGTCGTAATTGTGGGGGTTGCAAATCTAAATGAAAAAAACAAAACTCTTTATACCGAAGAAAAGCAGGAGCTAAGCGCGAGGATGGTGCAGAACATAAATGCATATCTATCTCCTACAGCAGATGTATTTGTTGATAAAAAATCAAGCTCAATATCAGGTTTGAGTTCAATGGTCTTAGGTAATCAACCCTACGAAGGGGGCAACCTCTTCTTAACAAGGGAAGAGTTGAAGTCAATGGAATTAACTAAAGTGATTGAAGGAAAGTTAATTCGACGAGTTTATGGCTCCGCAGAATTTATAAACAATGAGGAGAGATATTGCTTATGGATTGAAGATAAAGACCTTCAGCTGGCGAACTCCATTCCTTTGATTGCAAAAAAAATTACTGATGTTAGAGACTGGCGAAAAAAGAGCGAACGCCCAGCAACTGTAGCAATGGCCTCTCGCCCACATCAATTTTGTGAAATGAAGTTTGGCAAAGAAAACGTTTTAATCGTTCCGATTAGAAGTTCTGAGGCTAGACCATACCTTCCGGTTGGTCTGCAGGGTAAAGGAAACACAGTAACGAATTTAGCTTATGCGATTTATGATGCACCACTTTTTAATTTGGCGATCATTGCATCAAGGATGCATTTAGTTTGGATTGCTGCTGTTTGTGGGAAGCTAGAAACACGTTTTAGCTATTCGAACAAAATGGGCTGGAATACTTTTCCGATCCAACTACTAACAGAAAAAAACAAAGCTGATCTGACAAGATGCGCTGAAGATATCTTGCTTGCACGCGAAGCACATTTCCCAGCAACCATCGCTGATTTATACGATCCTGAAACTATGCCAGCCAATTTACGCGAAGCCCACGAGCGGAATGACGAAGTGATTGAGCGAATCTATATTGGTCGCTGTTTCCGTAATGACACCGAACGTCTTGAAAAATTGTTTGAGCTGTACACAAAGATGACTTCAAAATCGACATCAAATAAAAGCAAAGCTGGAGCATCGGTATGAGCATAAAAAGAAACATACCCTCAGTTTCAGTGTCCTTTTCCCATAATGGAAAGTCATCAACTCCAAATGCTCTCGGTATGCGTGAGATGCAAGAGCGTGCATATGAGAGACGAGGTGAACAGTACCTACTGATTAAGTCGCCACCAGCATCAGGTAAAAGTCGAGCGCTGATGTTTATTGCCTTGGATAAGTTAGAAAACCAAGGGATCAAACAAGCAATAGTAGTTGTTCCAGAAAAATCTATCGGCTCCAGCTTCAACGATGAACCTTTGAGCAAGTTCGGCTTTTGGGCTGACTGGCTAGTGCAGCCTAAGTGGAATCTTTGTAATGCACCAGGAGAGGACGGCGGAAAAGTTAAATCTGTCGGTGCCTTTTTAGCTAGCAAAGACAAGGTTCTTATCTGTACTCACGCAACATTTCGCTTTGCAGTTGAAAAATTTGGTATTGAGGTATTTGATGATCGATTGATTGCAGTGGATGAATTTCATCACGTGTCATCTAATCCAGACAACAAGCTGGGCGGATACCTCGGACAGTTGATTGGCCGTGACAAGGTTCATATCGTTGCAATGACAGGCTCATATTTTCGTGGTGACACTGATGCTGTTCTATCTCCACAAGATGAAGCCAAATTCGATACCGTCACCTACACCTACTATGAGCAGCTAAACGGTTATGAGTTTTTGAAAGAGTTGGATATTGGCTATTACTTTTATTCCGGCTCATACGCAGACGATATTCTCAAGGTACTTGATCCTAAAGAGAAGACCATCATCCATATCCCAAATGTCAACTCACGGGAGAGTACCAAAGACAAGATCAAGGAAGTCGATCACATCCTTGAAGAGCTAGGTAGTTTCGAAGGCATTGATAAAGAAACTGGGTTTTTAAAAATTAAGACTCCAGAAGGAAATATCCTACGAATTGCAGACTTGGTTGATGATGAAGGTCCAAAACGCGATCAAGTTTCTTCCGCGCTAAAAGATCCAAAACAAAAACACAACCGTAATCACGTTGACATCATCATCGCTCTAGGAATGGCAAAAGAGGGATTCGATTGGATTTGGTGTGAACACGCATTAACAGTCGGATATCGCTCAAGCCTCACAGAGATTGTTCAGATCATTGGACGTGCAACTCGTGATGCTCCTGGAAAAACACGTGCTCGCTTTACTAACCTCATTGCTGAACCAGATGCATCTGAGCAAGCCGTTTCCGAGGCTGTTAATGATACGTTGAAGGCAATCGCCGCCAGTCTTTTAATGGAGCAGGTACTCGCTCCACGTTTTGAATTCAAGGCCAAAAATCCTTCAAATGCGGCTTCTGAAGGGTTTGATTATGGTGACTCGGGTTACCAGCCAGACAAGTGCAATATCGGCTTTAACAATAAGACTGGTCAATTTCAGATTGAAATTAATGGATTGACCGAGCCCAAAAGTCCCGAAGCCGCAAGAATTTGCAGAGAAGATCTGAACGAAGTTATTGCTACCTTCGTTCAAGATAAAACGACCATTGAGCGTGGACTATTTGATTCGGAATTGGTGCCAGAAGAGTTGACTCAAGTAAAAATGGGAAAAATCATTAAAGACAAGTTCCCCGACCTTGAGCCAGAAGATCAGGAGGCAGTTCGTCAACACGCTATTGCAGCTTTAAACATTACCCAGCAGGCAAAGCAAATCTTACTAACAGATCTTGCCGGAGTAAATAACCAGCCAGCAGTCAACACAGCTCTTATTGATGGGGTACGTAAATTTGCAATGGATGTAAGGGAATTAGATATTGATCTAATTGACCGGATCAATCCTTTTAGCGAAGCATATGCAATTCTTGCTAAGACTATGAATGAAGATAGCCTCAAACAAGTTGCAGCAGCCATAACTGCTAAACGAACAAACTTAACGCCAGAGGAGGCTAAAGAGCTAGCTATACGAGCGTTCAAGTTTAAGAAAGAGCGTGGACGTTTACCCGAAATGAGTTCTGCAGATGCTTGGGAGAAGAAAATGGCCGAAGGTGCTGCTGCCTTCGTACGTTTTAAGGATGAGGGTCGCTATGACTGATTTAGAAGAATTACGGTCCGAGCTAGATGATTTTGCCCAGCCTTCAAAGAAAGGTGGGAAAAGTGCGCTTGAAGAAAGAGTGATTGCTGGATTTGAAGAGATTCAGAGATTTGTAGACGAATGCGGACGTGCACCTCAACACGGAGACGATAAGGATATCTTTGAGCGTATTTACGCCGTACGGCTCGATCAGATACGTAGCCAAGAACTTTGCAGAATCATTGTTGCGCCAATCGATCATCAGGAGTTGCTTAAAGGATCTGTCTCTTCGAATGCTGTTGGTGCATTTTCAATAGATGATGACGAATTGCTTGCGGAACTTGAAGGTATTGCTGTCAAAGCAGAACTCTCAGACTTAAGACACGTTAGATCTACCGCTGAAATCAAAGCTGCAGAAGAAATTGCAAATAGAGAAAAATGTAAAGACTTTGAGAGTTTTAAACCGATATTTCTAAAAGCGAAAAATGAACTTTCTTCCGGTGTGCGTCAATCCCGCCCATTCGGCAAAGAGGTTAGCGTTGAAATCGGTAACTTCTTTATTCTTAATGGTCAATTTGTCTTAGTTGCCGAAGTTGGTGAGGAAATTAAGGCACCTAATGGTGCGAGCGATGCGCGACTTCGTGTTATTTTCGATAATGGGACTGAAAGCAACCTTCTCAGGCGTTCGCTCCAACGGGCACTTTATAAAGACGAAGCAGGTCGGCGTGTAACCGATCCTGATGCGGGTCCTTTGTTTAGCGACACACCTGAAGATGACGACATTGAAAGTGGCACTATTTACGTCTTGCGTAGCCAGTCCGATCACCCATACATTGCTGAGCATCGGCAATTAATGCACAAGATTGGCGTTACAGGTGGAAAAATCGAAACACGCATCAACAATGCAGAAAACGAAGCAACATACTTATTAGCTGCCGTTGATGTTGTGGCAAGTTACAAACTGTTTGGTATCAATCGGACCAAGCTAGAAAACCTGTTCCATAGACTTTTCGCCCCAGCGCAACTTGACCTTGTAATCCACGATCGTTTCGGGCATCCAGTTAAGCCTAAGGAATGGTTTCTCGTTCCTCTTCAGGTCATTGACGAAGCTGTAAAGCGCATTAGAGATGGATCGATTACAGATGTTAAATACGACCCAAAGACTGCGACCTTAATATCCATAGAAAATAAGTAACTCAGCCAAGACTACATAAAGAATGACTAAAAAATGAGTAATCCTTTCACAATCCAGATCTTTTCGACTACGGGAGATCCACAAGGTATCAGGATTATCCAAAAGACTAATTGGTCTGGAGTAGGAGTTGTGTTTCCAAGAGAAAGCATTGCTGAAGTCATCAAAGAAGAATACGCCCAGCGACCTGGTGTTTACATATTGGTTGGTGATCTAGCTGAAGAAACTGTTTATATCGGTGAGGCAGATCCAGTCGCTGTCAGGCTGAAACAGCACCTTCAAAAAGATTGGTCGTGGGGAGTATTTTTTGTAGATTCGCACGGCATTGGGAAAACGGAAGTTCAATTTCTTGAGTCGGAGCTGGTGCGCATTGCAAAAGAAGTTGGCTCGGCAATCTTGATGAACAAGAATGCCCCGAATAAGCCTAATATGTCTCGCCCGTCTCAAGCTGCGGCAACAGTTTTTCTTAAAGAAATGCTCTTGATTCTTCCGATGATTGGCATCAAGGCATTTTTGCCTTCTAAAGAACTAACCCTAGCAATAGACAAGACACCCAAAAAGAAGGGTGAAACCAAGTCAGCTTCAAAGACGACGTGGGACACAATCGTGGTTCCCGCTAAAAATGATGGATTCCAAAGAGTCTTTTTAGGTGAAAACTGTTGGTACGCTGTAAGAATCAATGCTAGAGAGATCCCTAAACTTAAATACATAGCGGCATATAGAGTTGCGCCAATTTCTGCAGTTACTCACATTGCAGAAATTGCTGACGTGGTGCCCTATCAGGACAGCGGAAAATATCTCATCAGATTTAAATCAAAAGCAGTTGAACTAAAAACCCCAGTTAAGCTACAGGTAGGGAGGCTGGGCTCGTCACCACAGGGGCCACGATATACAACTCACAAAAAGATACTCAACTCCTCTTGGCTGCACGAGCTATGGTAGAGAACTATCAATTTTCAATATCGATAGCAAATTAGTCATACTTCTACTTGCAGATAATAAATTCCCATTATGGATTTTTTAACAACGCAACAATACATCGATGTTTGCGTAGACTATGCTTTAGCCTACTCTGCTCCCCAACTAAGTTCTGAATTTTCTAAAACAGTTAATCGAATTTCAAGCAAATACCCTGAATCGAAAACTCCTCCGATTCGCATTCAGGTTTACATTGATGAATGGACGACTACCCCGACCAACATTGAAGATGGTTTATGGTTCTTCTTTGGAAATAGACTGACTAATAAGTGGCCTGATAAAACATTCCTTGAGTACTTTGAGCAAGTAAAGTCAGATACTTACAACTCTTATTTGCCGTTTCGAGTTTTCGATGAGACCGACTTTGAGGATGCAATGCGCCTTCGAACATATCAAGATACTTTAAATATAATTTCAGGACGTAAGATTGATATTCCAAGTAAGAGAAAATACTCAATCCTTCAGAGGCTAATCGCATACAAAAAAAACGCTAAACCTGATCTATAAATTCATATATTTAATATTTAAATTAGGCTAAGTAAGATATTACAGAGTTACCACCACCGTCATCACCTTAGAGTTCGGGGACTGCGAACACGTGAACTGTTTGTTGGGTGACTTGCGTATCAAGTCCAACAGCTTGTCTTTGCTGATTGACGTGCCCGATTTCTCCACCGATTTGGCTAGTGTGTCGCTCATTCTTGCGCTCCTTCTTTTTCTTCTGTTGATTCAGTACCCATTCCGCAAACGCCAGCATCAGAACATCTCGGATCTGGCTCTACGGAAATTCTCGGGATTGTTAAAGTGCTCATTGTGGAACTTCTTCAGACAGTAGCGAATGACCTCTGAACGGTTGTAGCCCAGCCGTTCACACAACGCATCAAACTTAGTGATGAAGTCGTTGGTGGCTCTGACTCCTAGGATTTGATTTCTTCCGACCTTGTTGTTCACGCAAAACTCCTTTTTTAGTGGTTTTTCTATTTAGGTGATTTTTAACTTCTGTTTTACCAAGCACTTCAATGCGCTAGTTCAGACCTAGACTTACCCTTCAGCATATAGGCGAGCCAAGCATTTGCCTCTTCAGTTCTTAGAGGTTCGATCAGAAAGGTGGAGACGAGATTCATTGACTCTAGATCTTTGACTAAACGACTATCCATTTCCTTTGACTCGAAGTTATAGATACGGCTGGCGGCGTCTTTTTGTACAGGGAACAACCCGTGAATATGATGAGGGCTATTGGATCTGGGGACTGGTTTGAAGTGACTGCCCTGCTCCAATTCGTATTGGAAGTGGTAATCGATCGGTAAAACGTGGTTCCATTTAGAACGAGAGCGACAGAGTCTTTTCTTCACCTTATTCAGTACTCGTTTTCCATATTCGAACTCAGTAGCCTTCCTAAATCCATCATTAGCCTCATATGCCTTGAGGTTCTTAAAGGTAACAGTGGCGATAAATGGGATCCAGTCTTTGTTCTCAAGTATCCAGTTCAGTTCCAGTTCACTTTGATTTTTGGGATTGGACAGAGACTTTCTAACAATTTCATATCCGTACTTTCGGTTATGGTCAGTATCTGGTAGGTCTTCTAATTTGGTAATCATTGGGTATTGCTCTTTCTTTGGGTGTGGAGTCGCTTATCGACCTAGTCAATAAAGTAGGGTGGGCGCAAACAAGGCGACCTCTACGGAAGCAATACGGTCTTTGCAGAATGCGTAATCGCTTCGTAAAACTATTTATAAGAAAGAGATGGTCAAAAACCAAATTTTCCGAACATTTCTTGGATTTTTTCCGAAATATTCGGGATACCGTTCACTCAAAATATTGCGGGAGCTACACGACTTTTTGCCGAATCTTTGCGAAGGAGTGCGGTGCTTGCTTTACCGAACGGCGAAGGAACCAGCTAACCATTTTCAAAATGGTCACTTGATCGTGGCTATTTTCATTACGAACTTCAACTACAGAATCAAATAATTTAGGATTTGTAGCGACATTTTCAATCTGTGTTTCCTTTGCCTTCTTGAATTGATTGTTTTGCTTATCGCCACGAGTTTTGTGTCTGCCCTCCTTCAAAGAGCTAGCAACCATTAATCTCAACATTGCAAAGTTGATATCGCAGTCAACGATTTCCCCAAGTGTTTTAGAGGTGACAACATTCGCCCCTTCAAAAAGAATATTCACTGGTTTTGCTGCGTTATCACGGATGAACTTCACCAGTTGAGGTGGCACCTGCTTGCTCAGTTTGTCAGTTCCCTGAAATGTTCCAACAGATTCTTCATAGACACCCAGAATCCAAGTATTCAATTTCTTGCTGTAATAACCATCCAGTAACTTAACAGGTTGTAGTTTCTCCGACCAGTCGTCTGTCAAAGCAAAAATCTGCTTCATCAAAGTAGTTTTCCCACTTGCGGGAGGTCCACCAATTGCCAGCACGTTTGCTCGACCCTTGCAATAGGGTGATTGGTACTCCTTGAACCTCTTTCCATTCATCTCACTAAATGGGGTTGGAATGAACTCGGCTCGAGAACGCAGCTTTCTTATTAATGGGGTGGTGTCTTCCCTGTGGTCAAGTTTAGAACGTTGCAAGTGACCTAGGATAGTTGGCTTCTTGACCTTGACGGTTTCTCGTTCAACACGGTCGCTTGAACGAATCGGAATAACAGTTGAAAGGTTCTGAAAAAGCCAGTAGCTTTCACCATCACTCATTACTGCCTGACCAGTGCCCAAGGTAGAGTCACTATGCAGCCACACACTTAGTGATGCAGCAATTGATACCTGAGCTGAACAAATTGGGGCCGATTGAAATTTGCTCTGCCAATTTAGATCAGTGATACCAGCCTTGCTAGACATAAATTGATTGACGGTTTTGCCTCGAACTAATTTATAGATATTGCGGTTACTGGTTGCCCATCCGTAAAGTCTCAGATGAATTTGATCAGGCGTGACCTTCCAATGATGTGGTCTTCCCGCTAAAGAACGATCTAAGGGTTTTGCAAGTGGTGAATAAGTTCCAACTCGCTCGTACCTTGACTTGTAATCTGCAGATCCATAATTAAGTGCACGATCACGCCAGTGCGTAAGTTGCGAATCCAAATAAGCCCGCTCAGTTGATGGTGGGATCGTAATTGCTCTACAAAAGATCAATGCATCGGCACTTGCAGTTAGTTTGCCCTGTCGCTTTTCTACTTGTTCCGAACCTAAGTCACAGAGCCAAGTGTTTTGTGGATGGTTTTTATATTCGTCTCTCAGCGCAATACCATTCCCAGTTTCATAAAACTTGGAGCGGATGCTTGGGCTTGTGCGTAGTCGACGTAGCTCAGTAATTTCGGGAGTCGAACTCCTTGCGCTGGCTGAAGCTGCCTTGAGTTGGTCTTTCGTCAAAGTTGTAAGGGCTAATCGATATGGAGCCTCACGAATGCCTGTCGGGACTCGTATCAAGCTAACTTTTATGGGGGTTTTTGAGGTTTGTGATTCATTAAATCTTTCGCTCAACCAGCTGAAGGTGTCTCTAGAAATGCGGTTGATATTCTTTGGTATTGAGTTGGAGAGTTTGCCGACAGCATTTACGTTGAAGCGATTATTTGCAAACTTCACGGCACCGCTTTCGCTTTCACAGTAGGAGATGCACCAGCCATCTTCACCGATGTACACAGCATCTACATTGGTTGGGCCGTCTTCATCATTTTCTCTAATCCATTTATCCTGTCTTGGTGACTTAAAGTGAACCGCACTAAAGAGTGCCTTCAATACCTCAAAGTCTGAGTTGTTATCAAGCCCGATCTCGGTGAGATACTCCCATTTTTTGGAAGTAAAGAGAGCATCTTGTTCGTATCTCTGCGATAGCTTCAGGACCTCAGAATTTAAGAAGCCAGCTTTACGTGCTTTATCAACCAATGTACCTTTACCGCTGATATTTGAATGTAAATAATCAAACCATTTTTTTGATTCCCACATTCGTGCGTATTTTTTGAACTCAGTAACGAATACACATCTAAGCTGTTCAAACTCTAGAGTGCCTGCGAAGGCTAAGTCCTCACGTGCATAGCAAACCAGTGACAATCTTTGGGACTCAGGATCATCGTTGTTGATCGCAGTGTTTTGGTGAATGTATTCGTGATTAGCAACGAACAGTAGGTCTCCAGGTTTTAAACAGATTTCCACATTGAATTCAGGTAGTACCAAATGACCACCAGAGAATTTTCGACCATTAGAAAAAACTGAAATGTTGGAAAATCCTTGGCTAAGGTCACCCCCATCTCTATGAGCCGCAGTTCGATAGTTTTTATTGACAGTGATTGTTGTAAAGCAAGTCCCTTCGACTACGAAACGCGGATCTAATTTATCAACAAATTCTTTTTGCAGTTGATACCGATCGGGTAGCGCAGCTTTAAAGCCAGCATCAATGCGTTTTATCAATGGAAGAACACGCTCAAACAGAAATGGGTTCTTTTTATTCCAAGAGCACTCCCTTGCCCAATTGTTATTTGGGTCTCGACCAAAGAATCCAATAGTCCCCGAAAGTGCGGGCATACCGTACTTGCGTGAAGATAAGTTTTCTTTCATAAACTTATCGACTGCGATGTTTCTTTGACTTTTATTCAGCTTCACAGAAGTCCGCCACCAGACATCAAAGGCAGCTTGGTTCAGCTTCTTACCCTTCGCCCATTTGTAAGCCTTATTTGGTTTCAAGCCTCGATGATTTTCAATAGCAAAGTCAAGCGCATCCATTCTTTGGGCAAGCGTTAGACCGTCTTCTATTTTTCGAAGTGCCTCTAGGATGGCTTCTTGTTCGGATGAAACAAAGGCAGTTTTACCGTCGATGACGATCGCACCAGTTGAGGTGGCTCGGTTATCCGTCTTGACCGCAGCCGAACTAAGCAATCGGTATGCAAAATTCTGCTCATCTGCCGAGAAAACATCAGGCAAGTAACGGGCTGCTGGATTCTTCTTGGATGAAAACCACTGCATTTTTGACCTTCAAAGGTTATGATTGTTCAGCGAATTTAAATGTATTTAAATTAGGACGAATACCGATGAAAATTTCCTCGTCTGCAATAGTAAAGTCTAAGCAAGACATCTTAGACGCTGGTTTCTACCGAAAGCTGGAATTCTTAATAAATGCAAAGGACCAGCTTGTTAGCGATACAACCGAGTTAACCAAGCGGATGATTCAGTTCGCTTCTTCTCTAAATGATTTAGAGGCTCAAGCCCATCGACTGGATAAAGCATTGAAGCGCAAAGTTCATATCGAAGAATTTGAAAAGCACCTATCCATAAGAGCATTAGGCTTATCCCCTGCGATTCGCAGTCGGTGGAACACAATTGCCTCCCAAGCACCAGAACTGCTGAAAATACACACATCGCTGCCGCCCACACGTGACGCACTTTACGAAACAGCTAGAGCGATAAAGCAGGATGAGAATGTTTCTATGTGGGTGAGAAAGAATCAGATCACCCCCCTTAGCACTGTTCAGGAGATTAACAGTCTTAGATCAAAGGGCAAGCGGACTACTCCAGCCAAGAAGACTTCATCTAAGAATACCTCCTCCAGTAAGAAATGGAAGCCCAGCAACAAGCGAGTTCAGCTTAGTCTTTCAATAAAAGACCTGCCAACAGAAAATCCTGAGTTGGCTTTCCATAACGACTTGATGCTTCTGGTGGTCAGACGTGAAGTAGACCCCGACACAAGCAAGACAACACTCGTAGCGATTGGGGTTCTCAATGACCATTCCGTTTTATATTAACGGCAATTTATTTTTTAAAGATTAAAAATATGGATTTAATCAATAACTTTTTTAATGATCCAATTCTGAGATATTTTTTTGATGCTCTCGGTTGTTCGGCCATTCTTGCTTTTATATTTTTCCGAAAAGACTCAATGTTAGGAATCATTGGTGCATTTAGTGTCCTAAGTCTTGTATCTCATTTATTCTTTTTATCGTTATATATCGCTATATTGGTTTATGGGTATGTGAGCGACAAGACATTCCCTTTGCTTGGGGTCTTAGCAGCTGCGCTTATTGTTATTGGTCCAGCACGGCTTCTTTGGTTATTCACAAGTAAAGGGGGGGGTGAAAGAGATGGCAGAGGTTGGGAAAACTGGTGAATTGCCTTCACTCAGCTATTCCTTCTAGCTCACATCAATTGATTTGTACAAACTGATAGTAAACCTCGTTGTAAGCTAGTTTATTAGTAGTAAATATTAGACTTTAAACGTTTACTTTAATTCATCATCGACCTAAAATTCTTCTATCAATTTGAGGAGTTTTTATGGCGATTTTTGGATATGTGCGGGTTTCAACAGTCACCCAAGCACGAGAGGGCGAGTCCTTGGAAGCACAGCGGCGTCAGGTCACCAGCTACGCTGCTTCTAAGGGGCTAGAACTGCCCCCCGAGAACGTATTCGTTGAGGCTGGTGTTAGCGGAAGCATTGAATTTCAGGACCGTCCTGAGGGGGCTAAGCTGTTCAGCCAGATGGTCTCTGGCGATATGGTGATTTTTCCAAAGTTAGACCGTGCCTTCCGCAACACACGCAATGCGCTTAACGTGCTTCACGAGTTGAAGGGACGAGGGATTTCAGTTCACTTTATCGATCTGGGTGGTGACGTAACGGGTAATGGAGTTGGCGCAATCGTGTTTACGATTTTGTCTGCCTTCGCCACCTTTGAGCGGGAACGAATCGCCACAAGGATTCGTGAAGTCAAACAGATGAAGAAGGCGCAGGGTAAATTCACTGGTGGTCGCCGTGCGTTTGGCTATGACGTGACTGATGGCGTCAAGGTTCCTCGTGAGGATGAGCAGGTCGTGATCCGTCAGATGGCGAAGATGCGTGAGGCTGGTGCGACGTACCGACAACTAGCCGACTGGATGGCTTCCACGCAAGAACGCAAGATGACGTTTATGGGGGTGAAGAAAACCCTGACAAACTTTGGACCAGCGATAGTACAGAATTAAACACTTGTAACCGTTAACCGAGGACTAAGTTGAAAGCTAATCGGCCTGAAGATCCGAGCAAGATCCTGCACATCTACACACGGGTTTCAACTGCCGTTCAAGCAGACGAAGGGATGTCTTTGGAATTTCAGGCTGAAACGGGTATGCGACGGGCCAAGGAATTGGGGTTTGAGCACATTCTTTGGAATGAAGGCGGCAAGTCATCCAATCACGAAGAGATCGACAAGAGACCAAAACTTTCACTGGTTTACAACAAGATCGTTTCGGGTGAGATAAAGCACTTGTTTGTTTACGACCAGGCGCGACTGTCCAGACAAGACAGCGTCTCTTCTGCGTTTCGAGTTGCTTGTAGTCGAAATGGAGTGACGCTTTACACCAAGGACAGTACGTACGAACTAGCAAACCCCTCAGATCAATTCTTTAAATCTGTGATGGACGCTTTGGCACAGTTGGATAACGCACAACGAGCCGAGCGAACCCGATTAGGCAAGTTGGCTCGGGTCAAACAAGGTTATTGGTTGGGTGGACCACCACCCTTCGGCTACAAGATTGTTGATAAGAAGCTGGTTCTAAACAAGGACGAGTCAGTTTGGGTAAAAAAGATTTTCACTGAGACCACTAAAGGGGCCAGCACCTTGGAGGTGAAAAAGATGCTCGACTCAAATGGTGTGCTACCTAGAAGACGCGCAAGTACTTGGTCTGTAGGTTCAGTGCAAGCTCTATTAAAAAATACTCACTACAAAGGCAGCTATCACTTTCACGACAAAAAAAGTGACGAGAAAATTGAAACGGAGTGCCCAGCAGTAGTGGATGTTACAACTTGGACCGCAGTTCAAAAACTGAAAACGCGAGCAACGAGCCGTGTGTCACAAGAAAACAGGACAAAGCAGTTTTACCTGTTACGGGACTTGATGATTTGTGGACATTGCGGACGCCAAATGTCTGCACGCAAGAAGTTGACGAAGAACGAACAACTTTATTACTGCCCCAACAAGGAGCGTGATTGGGTCACCAAAGGAGGTTCTGAGACGCCTTGGCAACGAGACCAGGGCTGCGGAATGTCAAGATCATTGAACATCCCCGAGACTGACGAACTGGTGTGGAATGCCGTGATCGGAGCGCACAAGACATCAAGCATTTTGAAGGAAGAGGTCAAGTGGAAAATCCTCGAAGAAACGGGTGCTCCGCTAGCTAGAAACGAGGCTGATGTGAAGGTCTTGGAGCGTCAACTCAAGCAATACCAAAAACTGCTCGCTCAAACAAAAGACTCTCAAGCTGACCTTCTTCTAAGAAACGCCTCGGGAGAAATCAAGTCGGAAATCTACAGCATTGCTCTTAAGCGATCAAACGACAACATCCACGACTTGGAGATCAAGATCGCCAACACTCAGCTTCAGCTCAAGGGCGGAAACGACAACAAGAAGTGGGTCGACTGGCTGAAGATTTTCGGTCGCACACTGGACAACAAGAAGTCATTGCCTGATGAAGATAAGAAGCTGTACCTATCTGGCTTGATTGAAAAAATCACTGTCAACTACGACAAGGTTAAAAATGAACACGAGGTTGCCATCAACTTTCGGCTGCCTATCGTAGGAGATGGCGTGATTTGGAAAAATCCTGCGAACCACAAGGAAGGCTACAAGCTGCGGAAGGGCAAGCTAACCAAAAACGTGGCGGTGAAAAAAAAAGATCCACGCTGGTCAAAGGCTACGACCAGTGTGACCCCCTAACGAAACGACTCCGTTACGGTGGAGTAATCTTGCTCCGTTTTTAATTAGCCTTCAAAAACGAGCTGATTTCAGGGTTGCGGTGAGATCGGGTCCCTCAGCAATGACCCTTAACTCCGTTTACACAAAAATTCGGACACCCTCTTAAAAATGGGCAAAAAAAAGCCCGGTCTAATGACCGGGCTTTTTCGCTTTAATAGCCTGAGAATGTCCTACTTTCACACGGGTATCCGCACTATCATCGGCGCTGAGTCGTTTCACGGTCCTGTTCGGGATGGGAAGGAGTGGTACCAACTCGCTATGGTCCTCAGGCATAACTTTTTGTCGCCCTGTGCTGCAATAAAGCAAACACAAAACAACCAATTTATAGAGCTAATCAGCTTCATCGATTTCTCGACCTCAATATTTCATACCGAGGATTTTGAATGCGTCAACTTGGCATAACTTCCTTGAAAAGCTTTTCACCATCTCTAGTGTTTCGCAAATCAAAGTTATAGGGTCAAGCCGCACGAGCAATTAGTATCAGTTAGCTTAACGCATTACTGCGCTTCCACACCTGACCTATCAACGTCCTGGTCTTGAACGACTCTTTAGGGGGCTCAAGGCCCCGGCAGATCTCATCTTGAAACGAG
>Ga0209358_10000339_pt1 | contig 41268 bp, 72 predicted proteins | sample LauGreFa1BDMLBSN_2_FD_187574 | JGI IMG/M metagenome (GOLD analysis project Ga0209358, IMG submission 187574) | Freshwater lake microbial communities from Lake Michigan, USA - Fa13.BD.MLB.SN (SPAdes) (version 2) | ecosystem: Environmental > Aquatic > Freshwater > Lake | place: Lake Michigan, USA... | reverse complement strand
TGACGTCCCTTCATGTACTTCAAAGAGTCAAGAAATCCTTCCCGCTGGCTATTCCAGCTTGTATTTTTTTTCTTTGTTGTCATTTATTGAGGATAAAAAACCCCGTACCTATTCGGCACGAGGTATCTGTAATTTTTGTACTACGAATTTATAAAAATAACTTAGGAAAAGCAAGAGTAATTCTATAAGAAAGTACTGCCACAGAGCTATTTCTATAATTAATGTGTTGGTTATAAACCAACTAAGTACTGAAAAAAAGATACTAACAATTAAAGATAATGCCTTTTCTTTTGTGAAAAAATTTATAATCATACTACGTTATCACTGAAATGAGGAGTTTCTGGCTCATCATCTCCATTAATAATTATATCACAGTAGTTAGCAAGCTCAGAATCCCAGGACTTATCTGTATTTTGCTTGCGTATGAAGTACTGTGAATTTTTCATATACATATAATTAGTCTTTTCATACGTCTCTACATAATAAAATGTAGCACGTAAGATAGTATCCCAATCATACGTATAATTTTTAAAGAACCATTTATAAGCATCTTCTATATTCTTTTTGTTTACTCTAGCAGCTTTACCGCTAGGTAGTTTACCTTTAGGAAATATAGAAATATACTTATCAATATTATCTGATGCATCATCTGGTAAAGCACTTACAACTTTAGAGTTAAATCTTACAATTTCTAAACCTTTAGAAGTTAGTTTACCCTCTTCATCAATATACCCTTGTTGAGTAACAGTTCTTATTTCCAAAGGTACTTTGATATTTTGAGGTGCTGTACCATTATAAATGGACCACAATAAATAATAACTATTAGGCGACAAACCCTTAGTTATTAAGAAGTCAAATAGTTCTTTCATAGCTTGTCTATAGACTCTAAAGATACGAATGATTTTGAATAATTTCTTTCTTGCATCTTAGCCATTAGGTTACTCCATATAGGTAATACACTTTTATCCTTGATTTCTAGTGCAATACGAGTTTTTTTAGCACCATGCAACATAGTAGCATGATGTGTAACTTTCTCTTTATGCATGTCATTAAGAACTCTTACCATATGAGAATAACTTAAACCAAGTTCATTACCAATCAGATAACAACATTGTCTTATAATAATAATTTGTTGCTTGCGGATTTTCATATTATCGGTAAAAGGTTTATCATCAGGATAAAGCTCTTCAGCTAAATCAACTATAATTTTAAAATCATCTATACCAGGTACAATAGCATGTGTATCACCTATGTATTTATCATAATCATTTAAATCTTTTTGTATACTCGTAAAGAACTTACTAATAACCATGTTAAGGTCATAGTTTAGCTGGGCCAAATCTTGCCTGATATTGTTCCTCAGCTTCACGACGTCTCTCTCTGCCATATTCTACATAATCTATTGGTTCTAAATGATAAAACTTACCAGTGTTTGTACACTTGGCCATATCTTGCGCAATATACTTAGCTCTTTCAAGCTCAATACCATGCTCGGATAATGCATCAAATAGACACTTGTTCTTAATATTAGTTTCTTCTATTTCAAATTGCACCTCGCCAAAGTTTGGGTCAAGTACAATCTTAATCTTAATTCTACCAGGATATGGGTTTTTCTCCTTTTTCATCTAAGTAGTTGTTTATTTTATTCCACATATCATTACAATCCCACTTACTTCCGTTATATGCAGCACTAGCAGGATGCGATACCATAATCTTGTGATTACTATCTGGTACCATATCAGCAAATTCTTGTGCTTTCTTACCTAAGAATACATATACTAAACCATCTTTATGATGAGTCAATATATCTAGGAGATAGGCCATAAACGGTTGCCATAATTCTTGGTGCGTACCTGGTTTGCCAATAGTTGTAGTTAATGCTGAGTTTAACATAAGTACACCCTGCTCCACCCAAGGGGACAAATCAGGACTTCCTACATATTCCGCATCAACAGTATCCTTAATTGAACTATGCATATACTGTAATGATTTCTCAATCTTACCTGTATTGCCACAACTAAACGCAATACCATCCGCAACACCTAATTGTGGATAGGGATCTTGTCCTATAATAACTACTCTAACATTATCTATAGAACATTTTTCCAAAGCGGTAAATAGACTTTTAACAGGAGGAGTAAAGCGTTTACCTTGCTCAACTTCTTTCACTAATTTTTCTAAGATATCATCCATATCAGATGATAATAAAAAAGTGCGAAGTTTATTCCATCCTTTGTCTCTTACCTTATCATAAAGTTTTTGACTAATTTCTTGTATGTTAACTTCTTGAGTCATAAGTTTGTTACAAATAAAATTGTTATGTCTGAAAAGAAAACCCAAAAGGTAAAAATCATTGATAAAAGTAAAGTTATCAAAGCTGAAATACCCGGTATTTTCTATTATAGATTTAATAAAATGCTCGGTGAACACTTTGAATACAAAGATAAAGAGCACTTTAAACAAATCATGGAGGATATAAAAGAAGGCAAGCAGGAAACCCCGCTAGCCTATCATATATATACCGTCATGGCATTCCAAATCTTCCTAGAAGACCTTGCTGAAGAACAAGGTCTAATGGAAGAAATTGAAATTGATATTGAAACTGGAGAACGTGTTAATATAGAGAAAAACCCACAAGCTCCCCAATCTCAATCGACGCCTGAATAGCCATAGATAACTCTTCTTTATCACATTCCGAAAATGACTTACAGTTAGTGTCAGTGCAAAGTCCTGCACGTAACTTAACTTGAAGCTTCATATCTTCAAATGAGTCTCCAGTATAATTAGCAAGTTCACGAATATGCTTATGTACTTTGCTAATTTGAGCATAGCTAGCATCTTCAGTTTGAACTTCATAGGTGATAATAACTCTTTCACCATCTTGCAATCCTTTAATAAATAAGCCAAGCTTAGCAGATCCCAAAGGATCTATCTCTAAGTTCTTATTTACTACTTTTGCGCGTATACTTACGGGTAGTTGGTTTGCCATCTTGTTTAGTTTTATTTTTACTTCCTTTAGGTCTTCCAGGTCCACGCTTAGCAAGCTTATTCTTAGCTTTAGCTAACATAAGGTTTCTATATGAACTGCTTAATTCCATATACTTATCTAATAAGTTCATATAAGAATTATCTCCCGCAGCTACTTCTTCTTTAAGATTCTTAATTTTATTATTTCCAATAAGCAATCCTACACAGATACCGCCAACTAAACCAGCACCTGTTAATACAACAACATCAATTAGTGTTACCATTTCTTTTTTCTTTTAAATAATTTTCTATTAATTCAATACTTTCTTGCATTTCCTCATAATCCATATCGGTTATAAGGGCTGCAAATTTACTTAATCTATTAGACATCTCTACCATGTCTATTTGGTCAGGTATATCCCAGAATGATTTCAGTAATGGACCGTGTTCTTTAATCACGATATCATTAAAGTTATTTAAAACATTCTTGGTCTTATGCCTATTAAACCACTTAATATGAGTAGTCTCATCTGCTGCAAACACAGCCATCTGTAACCACACTACAAGATTAGCAATCTTGACTCTATCCAAATGTTCTTCTGTTAATTGCATAAATGTAATTTAGCTACTCCTTCTTCTACTGTAATATACTCTATTTTAAGACCTTGCCAGTCATATAGAAAATCTCCCATATCAGTACCACTCATGTCTTCACCATGCCACTCTGCTTGTGCAGTAATATATGGTCCACCACTAGGGTCTATCATAGAGAACTTATAGTTAGGTATCTCTGTTTCACCAGGCCAACCACCTACACGGTAGTGCTCACTGAATCCAGTCATCTCTATTACATTGTCTTTCTTCTCAAAGGTGATCACATCACCATACCTGTTTCTATACTGTGTCTTCATACTAAAAAATATAACGTATTGTACACCAAGGTATCAGTATATCATGCAGTGCTTTAAACTGATTAATATACTCTCTCTTTAGCACATGCTTGTACCTAATATTCTTCTCACCATTACCAGATATCTTATCTTCCTGAATCTCAGGAGTCCATAGCATATCCTCGCCGGAGATATTATTCAATAAGTTATAAGTATGCTTCTTCTCATTATGAGTAAGGAATATAACCTCACACTTTACCTTATCCTTATTTGTGACATGCTCATCTACAAGCATAAACAAATCTCGGTAATCATCTAGCCAAGTATCTGTTACTACAACAGGACTAAAGTTAATGTGAACTTCATAACCCATATCTATAAACCTATCTATAGCCTCAATCCTTTCTATAATAGAACTGGTCTCGGGCTCTAGCACATCCGAATACTTCTGTGGCATAAGACTAAATCTAATTCTAATACCATGAAAAACATTAGGTAAATCATAGTTTACATACTTAGTAGCAAACGAGAATTTAAGATATGTTCTACCATATACAGTTTTAAAAATATGGTCTATGTCATAGTACTTAGCATGTAAAGCAAGATCTTCATTGCTACCTATATCATACGTTATATCATGATCATCAGTTTGGTTAGGCTTATTCTTATTATACCAAGGCGAGTAAACTATATCGGAGTAATGCTCAGTTATAGCATGTAATACATCATTTACATTATCTGCCACCTGTAATCCCGTAGGACGGTGGCGTTTCATATAACAGTAACTACAGTTATAAAGACAACCGTGGCCGAAACTTGGAGCTATAAAGTCCGTGCTTCGGCCAGATTCAGTAATCTTTAATTGCTTTCTAGTTACTTTCTTGATTAGACTTTTCTCTTTCAAGCTCACGTATTTTACGGTTAACTAGATCAATACAATCATCTATACCCTTGTATGGGTTAAGATAGGGAACTGTTTTATTATTACGCAGATTATCCATCTGCACTGTTAGTTCCTTTAATGTATTTACCAAGTTATGCATACCGCAGCCTCGTTAACTAGAAAGTATAAGCTACCATCAATGTCAATGATCTCAGAGTTAGCTAACGCGTTTCCTACATATACTAAATCTCCTGGTTGTACATTAGTACATTCAGATCCAGTAGCATGTACTTTAAGCTTAGTCCAGCTCTTCATCCACTCTTGTTCCATAGCAGCTTCAGATTCTGCTGTTAAAAATACCTGAGACTCAGGTTTAATAGGCTTCTCAATGAGAATTCTTTTTCCGTGCAATTTCATAATTGGTTTTTTAGTTTAACAAATATACTACATTTATTTTAATTCCTCATCCGTAGGATCTGTAGTTGTACCTATAGTACTAGGATCTACATATACAGTATCTTTAGGAATAGCTACCGCTTTAAACATTTGGTAGTCCTCTCTCTCAAGAGGTCTGTCTTTCCATGCTAGATACATTGCTATAGTACCTGCACAATCTAGCAATAATAAAAAGGCTATAGCCCATAGGATATACTTACTCATCTTGACCTCCGTAAGTTTCGTTGTGAACTTGCTTAAATGTTCCTTCTCCCGTTAATTGATACTGTCTACCACAATTGAAGAAATATTCATTCTGCTCCTTCTCCATTTGCTTGGCTTGTTCTATTATCTCATTACAATTCAAATCTGTAATTCCTTTAATATAACTTGCTAACCATTCAACCGCAATTTGTTTCTTTTCCATAGTTATTCAGTTTTTATTTCTTCAAAAAATCTTAATGTACTACAGTTAGGACATTCTAACTTAATAAGTCTAGATAACCTAACAGCTACCCATTGATGCCCGCAGCAATCACATTTAACTAGTGATGCATTGTACTTCTTGTCCATGTTAATCAGACTCTTGCTCTAGTTCAGGACGGTTGACCTTAAGGCCATACATCAGGTTAAACATGGATGCTGAAGTTTGAGCATGCCTAATGGTCATACTTCTGTGTTTACGGAAATACTTTATCATATGCTCCATCCACTTTTCTTCTTGCTCAGGAGTCATGGTCCATTCATAGTACCATTGGTCCTTACGGCCCTTAATGTCCTCAAAGGTTACATCGTGGCCGGCTATGAGAAACATAACATCTATTAGTTCTTTGATGATATCCTCATCAGTTAGTCTTTTACTTTTCATCTTTTACAAATATTGGTATAACAGGTTCTATAGGATCATTCTTAGGTTGAAGTAAACTACATACCTTACCCACAAAAAAATCCAAATGATTCTCTTTTGTGTAGATAACAATTGCCTTAAACTCTAAAAAGTTTAATTCATCTTTGCTAATATCCTCGTTAAGATAAAGCACGCTATCTCCTACTTTTACATAATCTCCTACTTTCATGGGTCTTCTATTTCACAGGTTAAATCTAGTTCACCAAATATACCAGCTATAACTTCCAGGTCTTTACGAGGACCATACTTGGCTATAGCTTTACCATCATTATGAACTTTCATAGTGATTTCAGCTGCCTTAGCACTAGATACTTGACAATATACAATCAAAGCCATAATAACTTTATCAAAGCTATTGTGGTCATCGTTGAACAAGATGAGCTTGCTGTCCTCCATAAAGGACAGGTCAAGCTTTACATCTTCAAGTTCAACAGTTTTAGTCTCGCCAATTACACCAGTCATCGTCATCATCTGCTTGTTCTTCTTTAAAACAATCACGGCATATGTCTGCTTCTTCAAGCATTGCCTCAAAATGCTCATCAACATCGGACTCATCAGGTGCTGACTCATAAGCCATACCTCTAATAATATCCCGATCACAATTCCTACATAAATCACTTACTTGATTCCAAGGTGCATTAACATCTTGTTCTGCACCAACGGGTAAATTACTGTTCATTTGCTTTAATCCATTTAATTTTTGAATCATCATACTGCTCTAAAGCATTCTGCACCCATGTAGTATCTACAGTATCATCATAACATAATATGTGAACAACTGCTTTTTCATTAGGGTTTAATCTTAACAATCTACCAAGTCTTTGTGCTGACTTACGCTCATTACCATACGCATGCATGATAATACCTTGTTTAAGATTTGGTATGTTTACACCCTCATTAAGCTGTAATACACAACTCAATTTGGTTATATCACCATCCTTAAATAGTTTAAGATTTTCTTCAGATGCTTTATTAGCGCTGTGATAACTATGGGTACACATTCTATCTGCTTGTTCTTGCGTATTAGCAAACAAAATTACTTTATCAGTTATCTTATTGAATAACTTTAGAGCATAACGTTCTTTGCTAGGATAACCCATCATAGATTTCATACGCATTACTCTAAGTATTTGCTCTTCTTTGAAACCATTAGCATTCATTAGTTTCTCCGTCCAGTAGTTATAGTTCTTTAACTCTGAAGATGGAAAATAACCTTTTTTAGTTTTTTGTTTATAAGTTAAACTTCTATCTAAATCTAATAAATGTATAATAATTTCATAATCATTTAGAATACCATGTTCCACTGCCTCATCGGTAATGTAACGGTATTTAATAGGGCAATACTTGGCCACCATTTGTCCCTTCTCGGACTTTGCAATCCGCGGAGGTGTACCAGTAAGACCCACAATAGTACCTTTGTACTGAGATAGCCAAGGTTCATGTGATTCTAATAAGTTATGGCACTCGTCCAAGTACACGACATCATAATCCAAATCTTGTTTTCCTATAGATAAATAAGTGGTAAACTTGATGTGTGGTGTAAGATACTCCATATCAAATTTCTTTGCTTCTTCAAGCCAAGATTTAAATATAGATTTCTTTGGAGCAACTACTAATACTTTTAACTCTTCATAATAGTGACCAGCAATATGCTGTAGACCTATGAGAGTTTTACCAACTCCCATAGATACAGCAATACCAGCACGTTTATTAGAATTTAGAGTATCAAGAGCTTGCTTTTGAATTTCTTCTCTATTCATACTCTTCTATTCTATAAAAATAAGCTAAGTCCGCATAATAAATATAACAGAAGAACTTTCCGTTAATAGATACAAGTTTTAAACTACACGCTACATCATTACCATCTAAAGCAGACCATTGTTTACTGTAATTGTCAACATCTACCATATCACCTATAATGCGATATGTTTGTGGTGTTTCCGTATATATATTTAAAACCTTATCCATTATAGCAATAGGTATATCTACAGCAACAGACTCAGCCCAATTAAATGAACTGCCTTCGCTATGGTTATATCTTACTGCATGTGCATAATGAATATTTCCCTGTGCTTTTAAACACAAAGAAGCAACTATAAAAAATAAACTAAAAATTACTTTTCTCATACTTTCTTAATATAAAAGTGTTGTGGGTAATCAGGCCCTACATATAAGAGCAATAGCTCACAGATATAATGTAGACCTAATGTACTATTAGCATACATAGCGCCCGGCAATCCTTTCTTGATACTCTCAAGTGTAAACCTCTCGCTATTTTCCAATGGTACAGCAGATATCTCAAAGGTTAATACCTTATCATCTGTATCATTATATACCTTACGAATAAGCTCACTTAACTCATGAGGTAATATAAGATCACTACTGTCTCCTCTCCATGTAGGTTCTACTAGTCTTAGGTTATCAAACCCATCTAGTACTTCAAATTTTATAATCATGATTCTCTTGATTTACTAAAGTCTAATAACTTTGCTTCTTTTGGGTGCTCTTCTATCCAAGAGTGGCAGGTTCTACACACTGCTAAAAACTCGGTATCATCTAGGAATAGCGTACCAGTCCTGCCTTTTTTGTGATGGATGTCCGTTGCGTTGATTGCACAACCGGGTAAGTGTGCTTCACAATGAGGCTTTCTTTTTAAGAATTGTTCTCTTAGGATAGTATATGCAGCGTTAAGTTTAACAATCTTGGAAGATTGAAGGCGCATAGGTTTCTTTGCTGTTGGTTTTTTAGTACTAGATAAACCCTTAAATTGTTTACTCCAGCATTGCTTACAAAACTTTTGCTTACCTTCTTTCTTCCAGATTGTTGTTACTTCACTGCACCCATCACATTTCTTCAGCTTGGGTTGTAACATTAGAATTTTGCATAATGATTATTGAATCACCACCATAAGTAAGGGCAATATGACTACCCTCTCCTACATGTGTAATAATATTATCTTGCTTGGTTAGTTGCTTTAACATAACCTCTTCAGCCTCCGTTTCAGGAGTGAGAACAAGTCTTGTAGACCCGTTCATTATAAATGTTGTTTTCATAGATTAAATCTTGGCTTTTTCAAAGCAGCCTTTGACATCAGCGTATAGATCTTTATCCGCTTCTTCAATCATATCTACTATATCTTCAAGTTTCCTATTGATATTAGTAGCAAGTATAAAATGTTCAGATTCCTGTATCTTTATGATATCCTCATCAGTAAGAGGTTGAGTAATACGGATTTGACCAAAGTCAAGAACGTTTAAAACATCTTCTATTGACTTATACTCAAATATATCCTCATAGGTATCTAACCATTTTCTATTGCTAAAGTAGATAAATAGAATTTCACGGTTATCTAAATCACTGAGTCTCATGCCGTTTATTTTAGTTGATAAAAATTATAAGGTAACACCTTTTCATCTATCAATTTGTTAATTACTTCCTTCTTACTAACACCTAGAGATTTAAATTCTAGATTGCTAATATACGTAGGGTCAATATCATTAACAAATTTTTCAGAATATTCTTTAACAAAGCTACTATTCCAAAAGAGGTTACCTAATAGGTCTGCTGTCCATTGATTAGTAAGCTGATGCTTCCAAATATTTAAAACGTTTTGCGCGCGACTATGCACCTTTTGGATACGCTTTTTCTTATCCCAATGCATCTTCGCCAATTCTTCTTCGGAGTATACACTTAATCCGAATAATACACGCTTATACAGAAAATTCTGCTGTGCGTTAAACTCGTCTTTTTCATAGACCACCTGCTGTTTACGGCCAGGATTACCGTACAACTGGTAAGACTGCATCTTACCTTTGTAAACTACCTTTTGTGCAAAAGTGTACTTGTTATTCATATTTATTTGAGTTGGTTTTTATACAAAAAGAGGGTAAACTTACCCTCTCTATAAACTAAAATTGTCTGCTTCTGCTAACTTAGCAGCCGCCATAGCACTACGAATTTCTTCCAAATTATCATGCTGTACTAAGACATCAACGTCATTAGCAGTAGGATCATAAAAACACTTACGATAAATTGGTTGACCATTAATGCTACAAACAACATCGCTGTCACCTGCTACTTTAAGGTCTTTATCAGAATTCTCTGGGGAAAAAGGCTCAACACTTTCTTTAATCACAATGTGACCATTAAGTTCTTGACCTGCTTTCCAATCTAATTGCTTAAGCGTCTCAACATCAGCTTGGACAAGTGCGGATAATTCTTTCATATTTACCCAGCCCTTCCTATTAATAACTAAACGCTTTTGTGATACACGAATGTATCCATATACTGGGTTATTCTTACTCAAAGAAATAACCGAGCCGTCCTCATTAGAGGATACTATAACACGATAACTCATAAATAATTGGTTTTTAGTCTTCTAAATTGTCAAAGTCTATAGCATCATCTGCTATATCAGGAAACTCATCAGGGAAGAACTCTTGATAATAATTTTCTTGTTCTTCCTCATCTTGAAAGTCTTCCTCATCATCTTGTTGCGTTTTTATAGAAGCACCATGCCAAGGATTAGATAAATGTTCACCAGCATTACAGGCGACGAGTTCTCTAATATCCCTATCTGTAAGATTAAGAATATCATTAACGTCAAGCCATATTGTTTTCCCGTTTGGGAGCTGGTAATACATATATATCAAAGGTAAAACTGCTTACTATAAATTGCTTTAATATACAATAATTACTAGAAAAAAATCGGCATTATATAGCTAAAGCTGCAATAGCTGTTATAATAGCAACTGTTGCCATAGCTAATGCAAGCGTCATTTTTTCATTTAGTTTCTTTGCTTGTCTCATAACATCTTCATGTTTTACTTGCGTTTCTTTCTTAAAACGCTCAAAGTTACCCATAAACACGGGCCTTTTATCTTGTTCACTCATTATCGTTTCTTTAAGATTGTAAAATAAAAGCAGGGGATTACTCCCCCACTTTTTAAAATTATATCCATACCACTTCTGGTGGTGATGCTAGCTCATTAGATTTATAGTTATCCTTAAACCACTGTTGTACATCAGGTCTTGCTACCCACTCATCCACATAATCACGGTAACAGCGGTCTATAGCACCATTAAACTTACCATACATTTGGTTAACTACAAACTCACCCTTGTCCCAATACTTGTTAATACCAACGGTAGCACGTACATCACGGTCAGTAAACTTAAATACAAAGTATCCCTTGTTCTCTACTGAATCCGCATAGTTAGTAAATACACAATGAGACATAGTTCTACCTTCTATATAAAGGTCTTTACTATTTGTGATAAGTTCAAGAGAACCATTAGCCGGTAACTCATTAATGTAGTTATAGTCCTTTTGCTCAACATACTCCTGCTCTATATCCATAATCTCCTTGGTCCATTCAATATGAACTTCGGCTATACGAGATTTAGACCACTTGAAATCTATCTTGCGATTAAGCATTTGAGCCTGCTTAACTAGGTCACTTAAATGATGGTCTAGATAATCCTTTTCAAGCATATACTCAATAGCATGATTAGGGTCTTTGGCTATACTTAACATATCAGAAAGAGCCTGTATCCTTGAACCTAAATGATTGTTACAATACTTCCACAGTAATTCTGTAGAGATATTCATACCACGCATAGTTGGGTTAGCCTTGACAATAGCCTTGATATGGTCTCTTGGATTAGTAACCTTACCTAACAATACTTTACTTAAAGTACCATTAGTAGTACTGGCTATTAAACCTTTCGGTGTATTAGTAAACCATTCAGTCTTAAAATAGTTACACATATCAGTAACTATATTAGACATAACCATAACAGCGTGTTTACCATACCACCACTTGAATTTCTTGGTAGCCTTATCATAAGTACAACCTGCTACACTATTTCTTTTAAGATATAGTCCGCTTGTCTTATTCCATTTAGGATCACAAACATTAACAGCCCAATATACATGGGTATCTGACTCCGCACGAGTCTCCTCGGTCCACGTATATAAACTACCCTTAAAGAATGCAAACCTTTGTTTATCAATAGGTTGTGTTTTCAAATTAAGGTAAGTATCTTTTTGTGGACCACCATTAGTAATTACAGTAGTAATCATTTGAGTTGGTTTTAGTTGTAAAAAAATATACCCCCTTGGACTTCGGGGGTAATGTATATTTATGAAAAAAAACAGCAGCATGTCCTAGCTGGTAGGGTTACCCCGCGTCACCGTTGTATTTAACAGTAATAATTAAACTTTAATGAGGACCGTTGTCCTTCCCGATGAAAAAAGTATGTGACGCGAGGTAATATTTTACCACCAATTAGTTCCGCGAGAATTATAGTTCTCACGGATCTTTGGTTTAAAACTATCTTCACAACTGTGCGTAGTAGCACAAGATGTCATTAATGCTACTAATGTGATTAACACAAAGTACATTAGGATATAAGCGTTACTCTTTCTCATATGTCATTAGGGTTAAAGCCCTTAAACATATCATTTAACTGTGCAACAGCATCATCTAAACGCTCTTCATTAGGCGTAAGACCACCTTTATAGTCTTTATAATCCTGTAATGCATCACTAAACTTTTTCTGAGCCTCCATAAAAACTTTTTGTGCTTCTATGTACTCATCACATGCTTGCTCTATTGCTTCATGTGCAGCAAGATCTTGCATCAATTGTTCTTTTTCTTGATAGTCAAATGATGCAGCCATCTCTTGGTCACGCATCATTGCTTCAAACTCCGGGGTGTTCTTTGTCTTACTCATCCTATAGATGTTTTAAAATCAATATAACTTTGTAACTCTTTGAGCGTTAACTCTAGCTCAAACTCAGAGAAATCATATAATGTATCAAACTCTTGTACATCAATGGTTCTCCCAAATAAAAACAGAACACTCTTATTTATATCTTCTATAAGAGTAATCTTTGTAATCTTTTGCGTTTCTAGACTCGTCGTCATTTTTCTTGTGTTTACGTTTACGATAATACTTTTTCTTGTTTCTCTCAACACGCGGTGCTGTATGCTTCCAAAGATCTTGCATACTAACTTCAATTGTAATAAGCATCTTGCTCATATTTATAACAGTTTAAAAATTTACTTTATTGAAATAAAAAGGGTACGAGATAGTTCCCGCACCCTTTTAAGATTATATAATTAGTCAAGTTTGATACAGTTGTATCTCGCATTGCCAATAGTTTCCATCATCACACTTATAGGACTCAAGTCCTTACCGCCCAAGATATTTGTAATAATACTTGGACTATACCCGCTAACAAGGGCAGTGTTTGGTGTGTTAGCCTTAACAGGTACATTACCGAGGCGTCCGTTAACATTCCAAAAGATTATACCCGGCATCTCATAACCGCAGTGTGCATACATATCCTTGATAACATCAAAGTTAGTACGAATACCACAGGCTTGGTCAAACTCCATATCACTGATAATCAGTAACTTGGTAGGCATATCTTCCTGTGCTACCTTACCTGCAACAGCACGATCTAGTAACACTGTAAATGTTTTGGTTAAGTCTGTATTCATACCCCAATCAGCCTGTCTAAGATTATGTGCTCTCTCACTTAATGTCATACCGCTTATCTTATGAAATTGCGGTGACTCACTAAATGTTAACACTACATCCTTGAAAGGACCTTCATTGCGCTCACTGATATAGAGGCCCAATCCTATAGATACTTCCATAGGTTGTCCCGTCATACTACCACTAACATCGCAAACAGGTAAGATTCTTTCAGTGCAACCTTCCATATAGTTAGGAAGATTCTTCCACATAGCATTGTATGCAAGAACATCGTGTTCTGTAAATACTTTTGCTACAAGGTCACTTGGGAATAATACCGAGGCATTAATCTTCTCCTTACCTTCCATAACATCGCTAATATAAGAGGCGTATCTTACATAATCGTGTTTGGTAAAGGCCTGTGCATATTTCTTACCTGCAACAGAGGGTACTTGTGAATAAGAAATAGTTTCCCATTCATTAGCACACATCTTCTGCTCCACGGTATTAGACATACTTGTAAGCATACGGCGGAATACACCTGCACTGATACCCATATACTTATGCATACCTACAAACCAAGGACCCTTGCGAGGGAACCACTTGGCTAATAGATTAGCATTAGCATTTTCCTTTAATTGAGTAGCCAACCAATTAAGATTGTTATCATTAGGAGATTCAGTAACAAATATATCCTTCCAATACCCAAAGGTCGGAATGTGTATAGCCAATTGCTCGTGTACTTCAGGTAATCTTTCAGCCAAGTACTTCATTATTACTTGGAAGAAACGCTTCTCACCTGCACCACCACGAGCATCACGTGCCCAAAACAAAATCTTTACAGCGACAATCTTATCCTCACGGAAAGCACGCATAAAAAGAGTTATTATATCTTCTTCAGACATAAAACGGCTCGCACCTGCTATAAAGAACAGGTCAAGACAACTATTACCTGCAGTACTATGAGTAACTGCGCCGTTATTGGTAAAAGCGTCATTAGAAAACATTGCATCGACAAAATTGTCCATTGTGTAAAAGGTTTTGGTTAAACAAATTAATGAGATTGGCAGGCCACTAGTATCACTACTAGGCTTTTGCACATACAACAGAATGAAGAGAGCCTAACAACTAACTTGTTGTGGCCTACCTTTCCCTTGAGACTTTTATTGTCTCGTGCATCGTAATTTTTTTACAGTGCTGATTCATTCTTTCATGTGCTAAATGCTCTTATGTTAAACAGAATAGTTGTTTAACCTTATAATTGTAGTTTTTATAGTGCTGAACTATCCTTCACTAACATAAGAGCGGGTTGTAAAGATACAGAATGCGTTTTTAACTTTACCATAAGTATTTTTATAGTGCTGTATGCATTCTTCGCTTTACAATATTTGATCACCATCATCGAGATTATTTATATAATCCTCCATGAAGTTGGCGGTGATACCGTCTATCCTACTAATATTATCAGTAGGAACACCAAGAAGCTGTGACTCATAGTAACTAATTACTTGAGCCACACTATATCCTGGTAACAACGTGCCATCAAGTAAGTTAGTAAACTTCTGTATGGTCTTAATTCTAGCAAGTTCTCTTGTCATCTTAATCAGTTATTAATGTGTATAAGTATTCACGATCATCAGGGCTAAACTTATATTGAAAAGCCAAATCAGATACAACACTGTCAATAACATTAAAATCTTCAACACCCTTTAATTGATATACTCCTAATATATAGGCGTTATACATTCTTGGGTTTGCATCACGAAGACAAGTAAAATAACCACGCTCGTAGTAAACTACTCTCTCGTGTTGTAAGAGACTATCTCCAACTACAAGAGTATCACAGATACTGTGAGGAGGGTATCCATAAATCACATGCGGTTCTACATTAGACTCTGTACTTGGTTGTGCATATATATACATACACATTGTACCAATCCAGATTACTGAGGCTATAGCAAGCCCAATTGCAAACGACCTTCTTTCCATTTTATTAGGTGTTAAGTTAAACATTGTTTCAAAAATATAGGAACGCCGGGGAAAATCATCATCAAAAACCCCGGCTTCCTACCTACTCCAACTCACCTGGCTTTGCAAGGTTATCATCATATCTAAAGACACCAGTCTCTATATACTCTAATACTTCACCCTCACAAGCGTACTCAATAACAGAACTCTCAGTAGTATGTATCGTATACAATCCGTCTACCTTCTCAACCTTCCCGGTTAACAAGTAGAAAAACAAAATCAACTTACTCATAATCCTGGTGCTAATTGTACAATCACGTCACCAATTAACTTAACCTCAATAATGTCCATAGAAACGCCGGGAGTCTTGACATACTCATTAGCAAACTTCCAAAAGTTCTTGGTGGCATCATCCATAGTGCTACCATATACGTGAACACTATTCTCCCTACTAGTCTCGTAGGTAAACAAAAACAATTTTCTCTTAAACATACTCTTCGTGTTTAGTTAATATTCCAACCGCTTCCCAAAATAAAACTTTACCTTGGGCTGATATCTTATCATACTTTAAGTCAAATACCCTTGAGGCTAATGACTTATCGTGTTTAGATATACACACAACAAACTTGATAAAGGTATCTTCATCTAGCCTGTCCAATAAACTCGGGTTATCAATAGCCCGGTTACCCAACTCTTGGGCCTTCTCGCTTCCTATATACATATACGTATAAGTATTAAAGGGTTAAACATAAAAAACAAAAGAGCCCCATTAGAGGCTCTTACTCATACCAATTAACAATTGCTACATCAGTTATACATAGAGATACAGGATTACAATCCTGGTCTATACAAGCAACGGAACCATTAGCCATATGCTCAACCACTTGGTAGAACTTATAAGGCCTGCAGTTTGACATAAGCAACTCTTTAGCGGGAAGTACATCGGAAGAACTAACTTCAGAGGCCGATATATAACCTGCACTTGTAACACTTGGATACTCAAACTCCATAGTAATAAAGATTAAGGGGTTAAACATTCTATTGTACCACTCTGCATTCAGTTATAATAGTGGTAGGTTTGACACACTTACAGGTACTACGACTTGTCCTACTATAACTGCTTACCCTTGTGAAGTAAGTTATGATGCATTAATACAGGGAAGAGTACTCGTACTACAATCCCTTTAGCTATCTAGTGCGCGTTCATTTGTCGCACTTCATTGTACATTGCAATACTAATAAGAAAGAGCATCAGTGTGTTATTAACTCACAAACACACTGATACTCAATTAGTTAGCATTAAACTGTGCCTAATCCTTTAGACACTGGTGCACTTGCCACTTGTGAGGTAGCAACACCTTTACCCGCAACGCTTGCAGCAATCTGTGCAGCCAACGCTTGGCCCAAATTACCACCAAACTGCTGCACCATCGCAGCTTGCTTGTCCATCTCCGTGGTGTCGGCGTAGAAACCGTCCCCGTTATGGTTAGCAACAAGCGGGCAAGACTCACCCACATAGCGAGATGTAAAGAACAATGGTTGTCCTTTCTCATCTTCCACAAGGTAACTACCCTGTGCATCACGGTACTCATCTAATTGTGCGGCAGTGCCCTTCACATTATACACGAATACCAACTTACCAGTTTGTTTCTTGCGATACTGGCGCGCAAATGTCAATTGTAGTGTGCTCATAAGCCCCTAATTAATTGATTATAAATTGATTACTATTCACGCTTACCCGATTCACCTGTACTCAGTACTCGGCAAACTCATCGAGCGCAGCGAAGATGAGTAGTATCTAAAAAATTCGCGTAGCGAATAAAGCGAGCGAAGCGAGCTAAAATAAATGCGAAGCATTAAAAGCGAGCGCGAAGCGCGAGCGTTAATAGGAATACAAGTATACATATACGCTAATGTCTTGTGTATCAGTGTATAAGTGTGTCTGTGTCCCGGGAGAGGTGTATATATAGGAATCCAATAATACCTATATACCTGTATACATTTACGGCTTCCTACGGATATAATTATATACGATTACTATTGTACCAATGACAAGGGACAAGAGATAGAATATAAAAACTTGCAGAGCAAAAAAAAACCCTACTCCGAAGAGTAGGGTGTACCGCGTAGTTACACGGTGCCAAGACCTTGTGTCTTGTCAGCGGGTACCGCAGCGGGGGCGGGCTGTTGCACTCGGCCGGTGGCTTGGGCTGCAATTTGCATAGCAATTGCTTGACCAAGATTACCGCCGAATTGTGCAACCAGTGATGCTTGCTTATCCATCTCGGTATTGTCTACGTAGTAGTCAGTACCCGAATGGTTAAGCGTAAGCATTGCTGTCTCGCCTGCATATCTGCTTGTGAAGAATAAAGGGTTTCCCTTTTCATCTTCACGCAGATTTGCACTTTGGATATCACGGAACTCGGTCATCTGCTCTGCAGTGCCAGTTACGAGATATACGAAGATTAGGCGAGAAGGCGCGCCGGGCGTTTTACCAGCCTTGCGGTAAGAACGCTGAAACTTGATTGTTAAATTTTTCATAAAATTTGATAATTGATTTTCAAGGATATGTAGTATTATCTATTTGCGAAGCAAAAAAAAGAAAGCCCCGAAGGGCTTTCATGAGTATTATGCAGCCAATGCATAAGGCTCAAAGTCACGTGCGCCACGCCATTCTGCCAAAGACATGGTGTCGGTACGTGACCACGCATTGGGGTGATCTTTCTTAAAGGTCACCTCATCAGACCATTTATTGTAACTTTTGAATAAAAGTCGATAATGGTCTTGCGGGTTGTCATCAGTCTTGACGTGATGATTCTTATGAAAGCGCGGTACATAGTCTTCAGACGTTACTGGGCTTTTATAAGAGTTATCAAGAATAGCCGCGGCAACCACTGGGTTGTTGTGGTTATTGATGACATCTAATAAATCTGATAACAAGATTTCAATTTTGATTGGTTCTACCATGATAAATTTAAATTAAGTGAAACTGATTTTATTAGTATATGGTGTATTGCCTATTGCGCAGCAAAAGAAAAGAGAAAGGCCTAAGCCTTTCTCATATCGCGTAATTGATAGTATATCAAGTACGAGATGAATCCTGCGCAGAATATCAGGAAGCCATTCACGAATGGTTTACTGCTAATATGCGGCAAAGTGTTAGTAATGAAGATTAGCGCAAGGCTATCTAGCCATGCGATAAGCGTAATGATTAACATGAACTTTTTCATAATTATGATTATGAAAGATAAGTTGTATTTATTATTGCAAAGCAAAAAGAAACCGCCTAAGCGGTTTCCAGTTGCATAGTGCGGTATGTCAATAGCTCACGATGCATTTGCGCAAGCTCTTGAATATCTTTGTCCCAAAGATATGCACGACTTGTGCGTGATTTGGGAAACTTGGTGAAGGCAAGGATTTCACGAATCACCTGCTTTTTAGCTTGATATAGGTCAGTATGACCTACTAGCGAGTGTAAAAAGTTATTCATTATCTTAAGATTATGAATGATAAGTTGTATCAATGATGTTGCTTGCAACATATCTAGGGGTGGTGGTCGGGGACGGGTGGCACAACATAACATAGCAAGTCTTGGTTGTGCAACTCACATCAGCCTTGTCATGGTATCATGACGTGTAAACATTTTTTCTAACAGTAAAATGTTTTGCTAGGATTTCAACTTTTAAATGAAATCTTTCAAATTTCATGGGGGGTACCCCCCTAAAAGTTTAAAGCCGGGGGCTGATTTGTAGTATACCCCTCACATCATCTCCCACATTAAATTTTCCCTACCTCCATCCCCCCGGGGGTGTCCCCACCTAACCTTACTACCGGGGGTAGGTGATATTGTTACTTCCCTACGGGGGTATATATAGGAGGACCGGTAGTGTCAAGTTTATTGCGCAAAAAACTGGACACGTTGCATGCATTTTCTGGAAAAATTCATGCACTAATTCGGGTATTTTCCGAATTACACTTCCTAGTTTGGCAACATTTTGCTTCCGTACTTGGCAAAAATTTTCCACTAAGCCATAGGGGGTTGGGGATTATTTTCCACTAAAGGGCCGATTCTGGTGATTATTTTCCACAATAGCTGTCGCAAAAGTTTACTATAATTGCGACAGATGTGGTTTATAACATCTAACTAATATGTACCCTCCAGGGTACGGGTCATATTACCCACATAGGATAACATCCCTTATAGGGTATAAAATCACACTATAGTATGACTTTTAAGACACAAAGGTCAAAATATCTATTTACTGACTGAGAATCCACACTTTAGTATGGTAACAATTTTACATATATATTTGTTACAAGATGATACCGGAAATAGTTAAGAAACTTCCAGTTGGGAAGCACCCGCTAGACTACTATAAGTTTACCTTGTTTGTTATACACCTAGTTGGTGAGCATAAGGTATCTGAGGTAGATATAATAAATGTATCTTTGTACCAGTTATACAAACGTGCTAATGAAAAGCTTCCTAAAGTTTCTACTACTGTGGATATCTAGTAACCTGGCAATTCCATTTTGGGTTGTGGGACATGTCCACTTAAGTCTTAATGTATACGCAGATACTGTAGAGATCATTAGCTCATTTGGAATGAATATACTAGTAGCAATAGGATTTTATATAGAATGGAGAGAACATGAAAGAGCTAAACGAAATATATAACCACCTACCTAAGTTATCAGATGATCTTAGGTGGATATTGTTTACCTGGTATATGAATATGGATGAAGGGACCCCTATGTTCTAGTTATTCCTACCGATAGCCTGAATGCGCAGATGAGTCTTTTCTTGTTCTGCTGCTATAATAGCCATGACTCCGCGAAGTTCTTCATAGCTCATCTGGACAACAAGGATATCCTCCTGACTATATATCTGGATCATGCTGTGATCAATATAGATCTCAGGAGTAGACTCATCCTCGCTAAGCGGGTCTACATATATACCTGCTTTAATAGTTGTTGCCATAACTAAACTACTTGTCCATCAATAATCATTTTGTTATCTACTGAGAAGTTTCCATTTTTCTCAACTTTTACTACCGCAAAGCCATGTACCCAATCGCTGTGACCTTTCATATACTCAGGATACAACTCACATAAACAACCTGTGGTCCAAGCACCTTGGATATTGTTGTTAATATCCCGAGCTGTAAACTCTGACTTTCTATGAAAGTGTCCACAAATAGTACTGGCCTTAGCTTTAAGATACAAATTTCTTGCTGGATTTACAGTACCCCCTCCTAAATATTCATGACCGTGTATAATATTTAAGTTACCTGCTTTAATTGTAGCAGATGAGTCTATTAGTTGTATTTGGTTTTCTCCAAAACGTAGTAACATCTTTAACTCAAACTCCTCCATACCAATCCACTCTGGCGCCTTAATCTTTAACCACTTCTCAAGTCTATCTTCGTGATTACCAATCTTGTAATAGATTCTTGCTTTTGGAAATGCTGTGCGTAATGCTTTCATAAACCATCTACCTTGTTCAAGTTCTACTTGCATCTTAGGTTTGCTCGGGTCCTTATCAAAGCGTGACAGCTGGTAAAAATCTAGAATATCACCGTTAAGAAGTACCGTATTAACTTGCTGTTGTATACCATATTGTATAGCACTACCAAGGGCTTCTTCATCGTGATAAGGAAAGTGTACATCAGAAAGAACAAGAATATGATTAGCATCATTTGGTAGTACAAAGTCATTAGGTCCAGACTTATATGATTTTGGTATGTCATTAAATGGAGCATAGTTATATGTAATAGGTCTTTGTAATTCTGGATCTACATTCTTTCTAGTTTCTTTACCTCCTAGTCCTGAATGCCGCTTAAGTAGTGAGCGTGCGTGATCTACACTGTTAAAGTGCAGGTCATTTTCAGCATACATAAGTTTAGCAATTGTAAGGATGGGAAGACTAGGATACTTCTTCAGATACTGTTTAGCAAGTTTGCCAGTAGCGCTTATCTTATTCATAAGATGTGTATATCTTACACAAGATTAAGAAAAAAATTTAATACTACGCACTTTTATATGAAATTTTTTATATTTGTGGTATCTTATATATATGGGACTAATATCATTAGAAGGAACATTACCTGCTGGGAGTAATCTTATTTACACAAGACCGGGAGGTTTAAATGCTGCATTTTCACAATCTATAAGATTGCAAAATCCAGCAGCTAATTCTGTTACCTTAAGAAAGGTAAAAGCAGTTGGCCCCGTGACTACTTCTATATATACCGTAAATTTAGATGCTGGGGATATTTTAACTGATACTTTTACATACAGCTTTGATGCAGGAGATCAGTTATATATACTAACAACAGCACCAGGTACAGAGTATGTAGTATTAATACAAGAAATGTAACATGCAAGTAACTGATATAAACGGTAATATATATGGTTTTTTAGGCCTTGAGATAATTGGTCCTGATGGTAAACCTAAAACATTAGGGGTAAGTAAAATTATAGCAGGTTCTAATATTGTTATATCACCTACAAGTGGTACAGGCGTAGTAACAATAAGTTCTACTAGTAGTAGTGGTACAACGAGTAATGTATTAATTGATGGTGGAACATTCCTTGCTCCAACAGAAAACACCCTGATTGACGCAGGAACATTTATATAATTATGGCAATAAGAGTAAGACGCGGTACAGATGCTGATAGATTAACGGTCATCCTTGAACAAGGAGAGATTGCTTTTACTACAGACACCCAGAAATTTTATGTGGGTGATGGTGTCACTTTAGGTGGTATTGAGATAGGACCTGGTGTTTTATCCCTTACTACAACAGGTGTAAGTGGACCGGCTACTCTAGTAGGAACAACTCTTAATATACCAGTGTATAGTGGGGCTGCTCAAGGTACTCAGGGTATACAAGGTGTGCAAGGTAGTACTGGATCACAAGGTTCTACTGGTATACAGGGAAGCACAGGTATTCAAGGCTCAACAGGAGCTCAGGGCACAACAGGTGCTCAAGGAGCTATAGGTTCTCAAGGGACTACAGGAGCACAAGGTGTTACAGGTTCACAAGGTGCAGTGGGAAGCCAAGGTACTTCTGGTACTCAAGGAACTACTGGAACGCAGGGAGCTATAGGTTCACAGGGTACACAAGGAATAACTGGAGCTCAAGGGACTCAAGGATTAATAGGTTCTCAAGGTGCAACTGGTATTCAAGGTAGTGTTGGAGCTCAAGGTTCTGTAGGTGCTCAAGGTACCACCGGAGCAACTGGAGCACAAGGTACTATTGGATCTCAAGGAACTCAAGGTATTACAGGATTGCAGGGATCAACTGGATCTCAAGGTGCCGTAGGCTCACAAGGAACAACAGGCGCAACTGGAACTCAAGGTACTACTGGTTCACAAGGAGCAACCGGTTCTGCGGGTTCACAGGGGATTCAAGGTATAACCGGATCTCAGGGTACTACAGGTAGCGCTGGTGCTCAAGGGTCTACTGGTAGCCAGGGATCTACTGGTGCAACTGGAAGCCAAGGCTCAACTGGTTCTCAAGGTAGTACAGGAAGTCAAGGAACGCAGGGTATACAGGGTTTAATTGGATCACAAGGTATAACAGGTAGCCAAGGTTCCACAGGAGCCACAGGAGCTCAAGGAACGCAAGGTGTTCAAGGAAGGCAAGGAACTACTGGTTCAACCGGTGCTCAGGGAACAACGGGATCACAGGGTACTACAGGTACAACAGGGAGTCAAGGTGCTACAGGAACACAGGGGTCAACGGGAGCTACAGGTTCAACAGGCGCTCAAGGTGTACAAGGACTTCAGGGAATAACTGGTGCAACAGGTGCCCAAGGGACTGCAGGTGCTACTGGTTCTCAAGGAACCACTGGAAGTCAGGGTTCAACAGGTACCACCGGTGCGCAAGGTTCAACAGGTGTACAAGGAAGCACTGGTTCACAGGGAAGTACTGGAGCTACCGGAGCTCAAGGTGCCGTTGGTAGTCAAGGATCTACTGGACTAACAGGCGCACAGGGGACGCAAGGTATACAAGGTATTACCGGAAATACCGGTGCTACAGGTAGCCAAGGTAGCCAAGGTATTCAAGGTATATTAGGAAATACAGGTGCACAAGGAGCTACCGGAAGTCAAGGTAGTACAGGTACTACAGGAGCGACTGGTAGTCAGGGTATTCAGGGGATAACTGGGATACAAGGATCAACCGGTAGTACTGGTGCAACAGGATCTCAGGGAATCCAAGGTATTACTGGTAATACTGGAGCTACTGGAAGTCAAGGAATACAAGGAATACAAGGGTTAACGGGAAACACGGGTTCTCAGGGTAGCACTGGTAGTCAAGGAGCTGTAGGAGCAACAGGTTCGCAGGGAGCAGTAGGTAGTCAGGGATCCACTGGCGCTACAGGTAGTCAGGGTATTACCGGTACTCAAGGTACACAAGGGGTGCAGGGTAGACAAGGGACAACTGGTGCTACAGGATCGCAAGGTACTACAGGTGCAACCGGATCACAAGGTATTACTGGCTCTCAAGGTATACAAGGAATTACAGGATCTCAAGGGTCTGTTGGTGCTACGGGTAGTCAAGGGAGTACGGGAAGCCAAGGAGCTACAGGTACTACCGGTAGTACAGGTAGTCAGGGAACTCAAGGAATACAAGGTTTAGTAGGGTCACAAGGCGCAATAGGCTCACAGGGATCTACAGGATCTACCGGGTCACAAGGAACACAGGGTATTACTGGTATTCAAGGTGCTACTGGTGCACAAGGTACTGCAGGAACAAATGGATCTCAAGGAGCTACAGGAAGTACTGGGGCACAAGGTACAGCTGGTTCTAATGGTAGTCAAGGTACACAAGGTATCCAAGGTACAACGGGTTCTACAGGTGCTCAGGGTACCACAGGGGCACAAGGCTCTACAGGAACTGCTGGAGCTCAAGGTGCAACAGGTACAACGGGTAGCCAAGGAACCCAAGGAGTTCAGGGTGTAACTGGTAGTCAAGGTTCAACCGGGGCTGCCGGAAGTCAGGGAGCTACTGGAACAGCAGGTAGTCAAGGGACTACTGGTACTCAAGGTGCATCTGGAGCAGCTGGTTCACAAGGTGCCACTGGAACTACTGGTTCTCAAGGCGCTACGGGAACACAAGGAGCAACTGGTACGCAAGGAACACAAGGTATTCAAGGTACAAGTGCTACAATAAATCCTACCAACAATTATATGCCGTATCGTATTAACTCTACATCATTTGGAGATACGTTATGGAATTATAACCCAAGCACCCAAGAGTTAAAAACGACTTATGGTAGTGGTAATGACACGGGTATATATATGGATTTTGATGGAGGCGCTAATTATGAATTAAGAGACTCCGCTCAAAAGGTATCAATAAGATGGAATCAAAGAATAGCATTTACACCTTTAGGCGCTTCTTTAGGTGCAGTAGGTATTAGTTGGGATAGTGAAATAAAAACATCATCACAACTATATTCACTTTGGGCAAAAAACTTAACGCAAGTATTCAATTTTGGTGATTACGCAACAAGTGGTTATCAATATGAGGGTGATGTTATAGAAGGTAATTTAGATAGTGTTACACCACCCGCATTATTTGATTTGGTATATATGGAACTTAATGGTCTTTGGTATATAGTTGACCAAACAACTGACTCATCAACAAAAATGTTGGGTATTTACGTTGAAAATACGGGTACGGATGTAGGTTATATTTTATTAGAAGGTCATTGTCAAGTAGAATATGTTAACAATGGTAACGCTCCGTTTGTTGGTGGTGCAGACAGTTTAGGAAAACCCATATTCATAAAACAAAGTACTACGGGTTTAATGTGGGATAAAGCACCAACTACGGGGTATTCAAGAGTTGTTGGACATACCTATTGGGATACTGCAAGTAATGATATAGCCATTATGCGCTTTGACCCCGATAATACTTGGGTAGAACTATAAAAGTAACGCTATGAAAATTAACGGAGCAGATGTTCAATCAGAATTAGTAAGTGGAACAAATATTCAAACTTTGAATGATGCTTCTATATTGACTTCCGGGAATATTAATATTCAACAAGGTTATCACGGTGTACTAACGCCACCAGTAGGTGCTCAAATTACTAATGTTTTAGGTAGTTTCTCAGCTACAGCTCAGACTAATTCTCAAACAAATAGAATTACGTTAGTACCTTTTATTTTTGATAACACTATTACGATTAGCGCTATGTCTTTTGTTGTAAATACTGGAAGAGCTGGTCAAAATATGAGAGTGCTAATGTATAGCAATAATATAAATAAACCGAACGTTAAGATACTTGAGAGCGGTGACATTGCAGTGAGCACATCTGGTGTAAAAACTTATACCACCACATATACCTTCAATGCAGGCGATATTTATTGGATAGGATTACATCAAAGTGGACTTAATACTTCATTACGCGGTCCGTCCACAGGTAATGCAATAAACCTAAACTTATTTAGCATTGATAGCGGAATTTCATATATTTCATATGTAACAGCATCATACACATTTGGTTCTGCACCAGCAATTATGAATACCTCTAACCTGACTCTTTCAAATTTAGCATTATATATGTATTTAACAATATCAGCATAATGAATATATTAGGCGCATCTCTTCAACCACCTTTAGTTAGTGGAACTAACATTCAAAGTGTTAATAACACATCATTGCTGCAAAGCGGTAATAGAAATATTATAAAAGGCCTTCATATACTTTTACCACCTGTTTCAGGTGGATTTTATGGCAATAATCTAAATAGTGGTGGTGGTAATACAAACCAAACACAAGTTGCAAATCGTATAGTGTTAAGTCCTTTTTTTCCTGCTAATTCAATTACATCATCACAATTAAGTATTTATGTTTCTGCCTTTGCAAGTGGCTCTTTAGCAAGAATATTAGTTTATTCAAATGGTAGTACAAATCAACCTTTAACAAAATTGCTTGAAAGCCCTGATTTGAATTGCTCAACAAATGGAACAAAGTCTTGGACAACAACATATACTTTTGAAGCAGGAACAATTTATTGGGTGGGTATTCAAATGAATACTACACCATCAACTTTATTTAGTTGGACAGCATTAGCAGCATTAACAACATCGGTAACATCTACTGCTGGAACATCATACTCATCATATATTACGACTTCTTATAGTTTTGGTAGTGCACCAGCATTGATGAATTTAGCTAACTTATCATTAAGCAATATAAATGCTCAATTAATAATAACATCCGCATAAATTATGGCACAAATTAGACACGAAATTTACGATGACAATGGTCTTGTAAGAGTAGAATTTATTGAAGTTGAAGAACCAACTATTGAAGAGCAAATTGCTCAAAAGGAAGCGCAACTTCTTGAAATGTTTGAAGAGTTAAAGAAGTTAAAATCTAACGCTTAATTTACTTCAGTAGTTAGTAGAACCGGTAAAGACTCTGTATAATAAGTTATACAAGGTTAAAATTTTTGTTTATATTTGTTGAATAACCAACATTTATGCAAAAGTATCTTTCTCATGATCTGCTTCAGCATGGAGGCAGCTTTCACTTTCTAAATCTACCCTCTAGTTGCCTGGGTGGTACAGCTAACACTAACCCTTCAATATTCACAGATGGTGAAGATCTTTTCCTAAACATTAGGAAAGTTCAATATATGTTATACCACTCTGAATTTTCACAGAAATTTTTTGTTCACTGTAGCCCATTAGCATACTTAAATCCTGAAAATGATATCACGCTTACTACAACTAATTACCTATGTAAACTTGATCCTAATACTTTTACTATAGAGTCATTTGAAAAAGTGGATACATCAGAATTAGATGTAAAACCTTTATGGGAATTTGTAGGATTAGAAGATGCCCGTATAGTTAAGTGGGATAACAAACTATTCTTATGTGGTGTTAGAAGAGATACTACAACTAATGGTGTAGGTAGGATGGAGATGTCTAAGATTGTTGACGGTAGAGAAGTAAAACGCACTAGAATAGAACCACCCACACCATCATATTGTGAGAAAAACTGGATGCCTGTAATAGACATGCCATATCACTTTGTTAAATGGACTAACCCTACAGAGGTAGTAAAAGTGAATGTGGAAGATAACTCTTCTAAAACTGTATTTTTATCTGAAAAAACATTAGACTTTCCTAGAGATATTAGAGGCGGTAGCCAAGTTATACCCTATAAGGATTATAGAATAGCATTAACTCATGAGGTAGATCTTTGGTATAATGAGCAGGGGAAAAAAGATGCGCAGTATTACCATAGATTTATAGTATGGGACAAAGAGTGGAATATAGTTGGCACATCAGAAGAGTTTAAAATATTTGGTGCTAATATAGAGTTCTCATGTGGTATAACTACACAAGATGATAATGTCCTTATCACAATAGGTTTTCAGGACTCTACTGCTTTTTTAGTTAAGATACCTAACACTTACTTTGAAAATTTAGTTGGTTTAAGTACTGATAAAGTAGAGCTTCTTACTAAAGCGTCACCAAAAATACTGGAGTGTTTTGCTAAATCACCAGAGTCACCTGAAAACAATTATACCCTGGCTAACTTTTACTTTAATCAGGGTCTTTGGTCATCAGCAATGTCTTTTTATTTAAGAGGGGCTGAGTTATTCCACTTAGAGAAAAAACATAACAATGCCTACGAGTGCTTATTGAAAATAGCTGAATGTATCTCTAAAGAAGGTAATAGAAAAGTTGCGGAGAAGAGTATACTTATGAATGCTGTATCATACCTACCTGATGCTGCTTATGCTTTTTTAAAGCTTAGTCAATATTTTGAATCTGTTGAGAACTGGCAGGAATCTAACCTTTATGCAACACTGGCGCTGAGTAAAAAGAATAAAAAAGATCCTGATTACTACATGTACTTATTTCAGCTTGCTGTATCACTGTGGTGGGTAGGGGATGGTAAACAGTCTAGAGCTTTAATGTTTGAGTTAGCTGAGAACTATAGCAGATTTATGGATAAAGACTTTAAAGCTCTTTTGCAAAAGAATATAACATCATTAGGCTCATCATCAGATCCGTTTTTACCATATACTCCTTTAAGCTATCCATCAATGAGATACCACTTTGAAGGCTTGGAAAATATTAAGAAAAACTACTCGCAGACATACCAAGATTTATTTGTGTTATCAATGCTGAAAGGTAAAAAAGAAGGTATTTATCTGGAGATAGGCGCAGCTGACCCGTTTTACGGTAGCAATACAGCATTGCTAGAAACACAGTTTGAATGGAAAGGCGTATCAATAGAAATCTTAGAGCATGAGGTTAAGAAGTTTACACAAAACAGAAAGAACCCTATAGTATTACATGATGCTACAACTATAGATTATGCTGACTTCCTAACTCAGCACCAGTATCCTAAGGATATAGATTATCTACAAGTGGACTGTGAACCACCTAGTGTAACTTATGAAATCTTAACTAAGATACCATTTGATAAGTATAGATTTGCAGTAATTACATTTGAGCATGACTACTACGCTGACCTAACTAAGTTATACAGAGAAAAGTCTAGAGAGTTTTTAACAGCGAAAGGTTACCTACTAGTGGGAAGTAATATATCACCTAATGATAACTGCCCTTATGAAGACTGGTGGGTGCACCCAGATCTAGTAGATTCTGATATTATTGAGCTATTTTTATCAAAAACAGACTGCACTAAACATGCACAGAAGTATATGTTTGGAGAATTTTCTTAAGCCTAATACTTTGTAACCTTGCGTTTATTTACTATATTGTAGTATATACTAACCCATTAATCTAATCAAATCATGGACATTCTTAACTGGCTTTATCTAGCCAAAAACAAATTTGTACGTACTAGCATTGGTAATAATAAAGATCTTATGATCTTTGGTGCTAAGGTAGGTACTAATAAACGTGGTGATGTTTATCAGAACTACGCAATGGAAATTAATGACTTTGCTGCTACTTTACCAGCCGGTCCTCAAGGTCCAGCGGGTGTTGCGGGTCCTACTGGCCCAGCTGGTGCACCAGGTCCTGTTGGTCCTGCTGGATTAAACTGGCAAGGCGCATGGTCTGCTGCAGCATCTTATGTTGTAGATGACGCTGTAGGTTATGCAGGAGCATCATGGTTTTGTATAGATCCTGTAGGTCCATCTGCTACACCTCCTAATGCTGACCCTACTAACTGGGCATTACTTGCTGCACAAGGTGCTACTGGAGCTACGGGTGCTACTGGTTTGCAAGGTCCAACTGGTCCTGCAGGTCCAAGTAACTCTTTATCTATAGGAACTGTAACCACATTACCAGCAGGTTCTAGTGCTACTGCGACTATTACTGGATCATCTCCTGTTCAAACTTTGAACTTAGCTATTCCTCAAGGTGCATCAGGTGGTGCGGGTAACTATTTAAAATATGTTGGTAGTGTATCTCAAACTGGAACAAACAATCCTGTTGTAACAATTAAAGAAACTACACTAGCTGTTACACCTACCTGGACAAGATTTAATACCGGTTTTTATTACTGGAATGCTATAGCTTATGCAGGATTAGCGCCTTCTCGTGTGTTAACATTCTTTACTAAAGATGGAGCAACTGCAGGATACGGAGTAGGATACTATGACGGTTCAGGTATAACCATTAAAACTTACAATGCTGCTGGCGCATTAACCGATGGTCTAATGACAAACTCAGCAATAGAAGTTCGTATTTATCCATCTTAATATTAAAACACTATGGATATCCTTAACTGGCTTTACTTAAAGAAGCAACAATTAATCAGAACTATTGCTAATAACATAGAAACAGATGTTCTACCTGTAGGTGCTGATGTATCTTTTCAAAAGAGAGGTGATAAGTACCAAACATATGGTTTAACCCTTGCTGGTCTCAAGAATGATGTTATTAATGGCAACATGGTTTATGAGCAAGGTACTTTTTTTCCAGGTGCATTTACTACAGACCCAATGCCTCACTATGGTACAGGACAGGTTAATTTCCCAGGGATTCTTAAAAACCTTATCTATAGACTTTCTGGTTTTGTAAGCATACCAGGTTATGCAAATTCATATAGCATTAAGATTGGTGAACTTGCAACAACTTCTCCGGCAACCCCGCTGCAAGAAATTAATGTTGTATCTAATGGCTCTTCTGTTCAAGAAGACGGAATTACTGGTATTGGTAGAGCGGTAAGTGTAATGGCTCCCGGAGCAATTGCTAGAAACGCGTCAACAAGTGCACCGGTTATCCTTACAACCGCTTATATTAGAGCAGATAACTCAGTAGATCCTCTTGTACAAGAAGTATTTATTGAAGTTGCTGGACCTGTTAACTTTACTTGCAATATTACATTAGATATTCTTGTAGGTATTCCAGAAGGTTATACCTTTACATGGACTAGATAATAATTACAACTATGGCACTAGGTAACGGTAACTACACTAACGGTAACAAAGGTTCTAACTTTAACTTTCAGTTGAAAGTGTTACAGGCATTACAAAGAATTTTAAACGCAATAAATAACTAATATGGATATTCTAAACTGGGTATACCTACTCAAAAACAAACTAGTAAAAAAAGAAGTACAAGATCCTAAACAAGATCTTGTTATTCTTGGTAATAATGTGTCATACGTAAAACGCGGAGATAAGTACCAATCATATGGTATGACCGTAGAAGACTTTGCAAAAGCTGTAGGTGGTCTTCAAGGTGAATCATATACTGTTGTACTAGCAAATGGTGCGGATGCTGTTGCAAATGCGGCACAATTAACTGATGCATATGCTTATGCTGTAGCTGCTACACCTTACGGTATTCCTAAATTTTCTGAAAATAGATTTACAATTATAGCTGCTCCGGGTTATTATGATTTTGGCTCAACCCCATTTATAATGGATACAGAATATGTTGATTTAGTATCACTAGACGGAAACAGAAGCATAGTTTTTAATTCATTAGATTCAGCAGGTACTATTTCAATTACGGCTAATGATGTATTTGTAAATGGCATAGATGTGCAAAACAAAAACTTTACAATAGCAAATAATTTAACTTTATTAAAAGTTGAAAATTGTAAAGGTGGTAATAGGTCATTTGGTTTTGGTGTAACAGTTTCAGGTACATTTACAAATTGCACAGGTGGCTCAGCATCTTTTGGAAGTGCGGGTACAGCATCAGGTACATTTACAAATTGTGTAGGTGGTAATTCATTATCAGGTAATGGTTCTTTTGGAGGTGGTTTTGGTGGAGTAGCATCCGGTATATTCACTAATTGCACAGCAGGTGGTAGTTCTTTTGGTGGAGGCGCTGGAACAGCATCTGGAACATTTACTAATTGTGTAGGTACTGATTTCCCATTTGGTACTTTTGGAACAACCTCAGGCACATTTACTAACTGCACAGGTTCTGACGCCTTTGGAGGAACACTTACAGGTAAACTATACTATTGTAGATTAACAAGTGGTAGTTTTCCAATAGTTGCACTTACGGGGGTTACAAGATTGTGTCTTGACGGTAGTAATGTAGAAAATAATCAAGGATAAAACATGAAAACATATCAATCAACCACAGAAGAAACTTGGGTAGAATTATTACAAGTTACATTAACAGAAGAGCAAAAAGCTCTTTTAACTTCAACTAATGAAGAGGATAATGAAGCTAAGTTAGCTTTAGTAAATACTCTTAAAGCTCAAAGAGAAGCTACAGTAGATGCTAATAAAGCACAAGAGTTAACATCTTTCTATAATACAGTAAAACCTGAATTAGAAGAAACAGATGCTTATCAATTAATCTCAGTAGACTTAACTGAAGCAAATCCATTTACAGGTATCTTAAACTGTAGAGTGAATGGAGAGCATAAACAAATAAGATTCTAATTATGGCACTAGGAAATGGCAATCCAAAAGAAGGAGATAAAGGCTCTAACTTTAATTATGAACTCAAGGTCTTACAAGGCCTTGAATCTATTGCCGTTGCACTAGAGAATCAACCTGCTACTAGTAATTACGGGTTATATGCAGCTACTGCAACTAGCACACCTATAACCGGAACTACTGCTGAGTTATCTTTAGTAGGTGCGGGTGTAGGTACATTATCGGTTCCTGCAAATACCTTTAAAGTAGGTGATAGCTTTCATGCAAAGCTTATAGGTCATATATCTTGTGTTGGTTCAGCTACTTTAGATATAAGAGTAAAATCAGGATCTGTACTATTAGCAGATACAACGGTTGTTAACTTAAGTGCTGCTACTAATAAACACTGGGAGATTAACATATATTTTACTATAAGATCTATTGGTACTGCTGGAGTAGCGTCATTAGTATCCGGGGGTCTCTTTTCATATACTAAAAATTCAGGTACTAACTTTGAAGGCACAAACTTTAGTATAATAAATAATACTACCTTTGATACTACTATAAGTAATACACTGAATATTACTGCTCAGTGGAATACTAATAATGCTGGTAACAGCATCTATAGTGAACTATGCATTTTAAATAAATTATACTAATATGAGTTTAGGTAATGGAAATCCTAAAGACGGGGATAAAGGTTCAAACTTTAACTATGAGTTAAAGGTGTTGCAAGGTCTAGAAGCTATCGCTGTTGTTTTAGAAGCTGGTATTAAGAATCCTCAATTTATTAGAGTAACCGATGGTACTATTGTAACAGGTACCACGGTAGCTACTAAATCTACAAGTGTACTTATACCTGCTAATACGGTGGCTCCAGGAGATAGCATCTTTGTAAGAACTCGTTGTAGAAAAACAGGTACAGCTGGACTAACAGCCCAATATGTAAGTGTAAATACATCAGATGCTGTAGGTGGTAGTGGTATTGCCATTGCTGCTTTAGGTGCTAATGCTGCATTTGGGCAATTATCGAGAACACTTGTTGTAAAGTCAAGTACCTCTACTGAGGTATTTCCTTATAACACGGGTGGTTTTGATGATGATTCTGTTTCTACTACAGCAGTTTCTACATATAACATAGACTGGACACAAGACCAGTACTTTATATTCTACATGCAGAATGCTAATACAGCAGATTCAACTGTAATAAGTTACTATGAAATTACTGTAAATAAGGGATAATTTTGTATATTATAAGTATATATATTTAAGTTATGGGATCAGCGGAAACATGGATGTTTAGCACCAAGGATGTTATCTGGATAGTGATGACAATAGGCTCAGGTTTATCAGCGTACTTTGCGCTTAAACAAGAGCTAGGAAAGTTAAGAGGGAAGGTGGATAAGCTTACCGGTGATATGGTATCCTTAGAAGAAGATCTCATGGCTAAAGAGAACACAATCTATAATCGTATGGATGCACTTAAAGAAGACCAGAAAGCTGCTCATGAGAAGCTTGATCTAAAGATGGATAACTTAACTACACACATGACACAGTTAAGTACTAATATTGCAGAGCTTACCGGATATATAAAAGCAAAAAGAGAAGAGGACGGTAAAAAGTCTTAATTCTTCATAAGTTAATAATTTAGGTTAAGGTACCTAGGCAAACGTGCCTGGGTATTTTTTTGTCTAAACATTTGGAGTTTAAACTTTTTATTATATATTTGTCTAAACCTAAATATATAAAAGTTATGGAAAACCAACAAGAAATGTTTACTCCTGAACAAATTGAGGAGAAGAAAGCTGAGTTAATGGCTTTTTACAGTGAGCAAATTGAAGTTCTTCAATTGCAAAAAGACTATGAAACACTTGCCACAGAAATTGAAGAGTTGCGCGCAAGACGTTTAGTAGCTCAAATGCGTCAAGCTCAAATTATGGCGCCAGCTCCACAAGAAGGTGATGATGCACCGGAGACTGCAGAAGAAACGGCTGAGATTAGAAAACGCGTTTTAAGAAAAGAAAAGTAATTTATCATGGCAGTAGTAAATCAAGTACAGAAAAAAGTACGTATGAACCTATGGGACATAGTACGTTTTCAGCTTAATGTGCATTGCCATTTAAAAAACATTTCAGTATCTGATCGTGACCTTAATTGCTTAACTTACTTGGCAATCTCAGGTGAAAAAGAACTTGCGGATTTTTGTAATGCTGTTGCCGATAATAACATTTTCGGCAATAGCCAATCCGTAAGAAATGCAATATCTAAAGGTCAGCGACGCGGTTTGGTAAATGTATTTAAAAATGGTAAGGCTAAGAAACGCATTAAGCTTAACCCAGAGATTATGATCCAAACAACGGGTAATATTTTGTTAGACTATAAAATGGTAAGAGTTGAATCCCAAGAAAGCGAAAACCCTTTACAGCGAAGTAGCGAGTGATCTTCAACTAGACGAGAACCTTGTTAGAGATGTTCTTGACTTTTATTGGGGAAGCTTACGAAAGCAAATGACTAACTTAACATCACCTAGACTTGATGTTATAAATCTTGGCACTTTTGAAGTAATGCCAAAAACATTGGGTAGAACTATTGATGTCTATAGGGAATACCAAAAAGCACCTGTCCCAAAAACCTTTAATAAGTACCAGGCTTATAGTTTAACGGATAGCCGACTTAAACGTCTCCTAGAGATACAACAAGAACTAGAAAGTTATAAAGAAATAAAACAAACCGTTATAGAAAAACGATATGGTAAACAAGATCAAGAAAATCTGGAAGAGTAAGTGGTTAATCCTTGAGGGGATGTTTAATTATTATTTTACTCGTAAGAAAATTGAGAAGATAGCAAGCTACAGATATGATATATGTAGTACATGCCCTCTTATTGATCTTAAGGGTAACAAGTGTGAGGTGCCTGGAACTCAACCTTGTTGCGGTGATTGCGGATGTTCATTAAAGTATAAAACCTATAGTATGTCTTCAGAATGCCCTCACGGAAGATGGTTTGCTGTAATGACAGAAGAAGAAGAAGATGATCTAAATGCGAAACTGGAAAATAATGGCGATAATATTTAAACCCGAAACTCATAGTTATAGCAGCATTGATCCTAATGAGAACATCTCATGGACCAGTGTAACTAGTGTTATATCTAAATTTAAAAAACCATTTGATGCTGATACTATAGCTGCTAAGTCAGCTAAGAGCAAAAAAAGCAAGTGGTATGGTATGACACCGGAAGCTATTAAGGAAGCTTGGAAAAGTGAATCTAATAGAGCTATGAGTCTTGGTACTTGGTATCATGCACAAAGAGAGCGTGATTTATTATCATGTGAGAGTATTAGTAGGGAGGATACTGTAGTACCCATTTTTAAACCTATTGAAATAGATGGTATTAAAAATGCACCAGATCAAAAGCTTGGTGATGGTGTATATCCCGAACATATGATGTATCTTAAGAGTGCGGGGTTGTGTGGCCAAGCAGATAGAGTTGAGGTGGTAAACGGTAAGGTTAACATCTATGATTATAAAACAAATAAAGAAATTAAAACCACCGGTTACACTAACTGGGAAGGAATTACTGATAAGATGCTTGATCCAGTCAACCATTTGGATGACTGTAATCTTAACCATTATTCTTTGCAGTTAAGTTTTTATATGTATATGATTATTAAACATAATCCTAGATTGAAACCGGGTAAAATGATTATAGAACACATATTGTTTGAGGAAGCCGGTAAAGATGCTTACGATAATAGAATTGTGAAGTATGATGATTTTGGTGAGCCAGTTGTACAAGAAATTGTACAATATGATGTACCATATCTTAAAACTGAAGTTATAAATATTATTAATAGACTAAAGGAAAATGTCAAAGCTTAATGAAAATATAGAGCTTTTTAAATGTTATGTAAAAGCATCACATTTTACAAAAGATGACGTTGATAGTAATACTTATCATAAAGCTTATGCATTTGCTGTACAATCCTTAGCTGGTAAAATACTAACGTTTCACGTAATGACTGATTATGGTATGCTTAGATCAAGAGTACCTATTTCAGAAATATACATGGAAATACCTAAAGCTGATATTCCATTTCACTTTAAACAACTATGGGATTGCTTTTCAGAAAATATATCTGTTATTACATATGATTATTTATATGAAAAACGCTGTCAAGTAGTTTTAAAAGATGGTAGTATGATATGGGCTACATATTTAATGACAGTAGATTGGTATAGAAATCCTTACTCAAATGAGCCATCTGATTATAAATGTGGACATATTTTAATTGCAGATGATGGTTATTTACTTTGTCAACCTAATAATAGAATATACTGGAGAGATTCTAATTGGGTTACAAAGCCATTTCCTGTAGAACCTTCTACATTTAAAGTAGATACGCATATAGAGTCCGTTGAGGCCCAATCTGATAAGTGGGTATCTGAAGATTCTAATAGTTATTATTATGAAATAAAAAAGATTGAAGATGATAGTCAAACTATTTGATATACAAAACAATGTTATTGTACCTACTGAGCATTGTTATACAATAAGTACTCTTAAGAAAATTATGGATGATTATCCAGAAGATTACCTAAAGATATATCAGTACTTATTTTACATGACATGTCCTAGTCCGGATCTAAATCCTTTTTTTAATCTTGCTGAAGATGACAAAGAAGAGATTATATTAGCAGAGATAAAAGCAGAGTTTAGCTCTGAGGATGATGGTATTCCAGGCGCATTAGAACTTTGTAAACAATTATATGAAACCCCGACCATGAGAGCGTATAATGGTATTAAGCAAATGCTTGACCGTTTAGCAAACTACATGGCCACAACAAGTATCACAGATGGAAGAGATGGTAATATTACAGCACTAACTAATACTGCTGCAAAATTTCAGCAAATTAGAGAAGCTTATAAAGGTGCTTATAAAGATTTACAAGAAGAACAACAAAGTAGGGCTAGAGGAGGAGCCGGACTCGCTTATGATCAAATGTAATATATCAGACTTTTTTATCTACTATTCTTGTGAAACAGAAGAATGGATGGCTATACCTAGAGATAATTTAAGTACCTTTATGAACAGTTATTCCTTACCTACTAAAGCTAAGGAAATTAACTCAATAATAAAACTTATAAAAGATGGCAAAGCAAAACGTTGAGAAGACTGCTCCTAAGGGAGATATTAAGTTTTCTATTACACTATCTGATGAGCAGAAGAAAGCAAAGGAGTTAATACTCAATGCTCCTTATAACTTCTTATTAGGTAACGCAGGTTCAGGTAAAACCCTACTGGCTGTACAAGTAGCTCTTGACATGTACTTTAAAAGAAGAGTAAATAAAATAGTTATAACAAGACCTACTATATCTACTGAAGATAACGGATTTCTTCCTGGATCTGAAAAAGAGAAAATGGAGCCTTGGCTTGTACCTATCAAATCTAATATGAGAAAGGTTTATGATAAACCTGATATTTTAAATAAACTTGAAGAGCAAGAAGCAATAGAGCTTGTATCTCTTACACACTTTAGAGGTAGAACATTTGATAACTGCGTGTGCATAATAGATGAATTTCAGAATCTTACTAAAGCTCAACTGCAAATGTGTGTAGGACGTTTAGGTAAAGATTCTATAATGATATTTACAGGTGACCCGCATCAGATAGACTTAAAGTTTAAGAATGAATCTGCTATACATGATGTACCTAAGTTAGAAAAGTCTAAGTGGGTTAATAAAACCATTCTTTATGATAATCACCGCCACGAAGCATTAAATGAAATACTAAGACTTCTTAATGAGTACTGAAATCAACATACCTACATGGGAGAACGGTGAGTGGGGAACTACATCTTTTAATACAAAAGATGAGTTCAAGGATTTTGTATTTGGTATTTTTAAAGAACCGGGTCAATACCATTTTGATGAGACCAGCAAAATGTTCAATGAGCAGGCTAGAATCTTTAATGATATTGGATTTTATTGCAAAGCACCCCAAGGAACTAAAGACTTTATTGTTTATTGGAATGACCAAAAAAATAAGTGTCGTCTAGGTGTAATATTTAAAAATAGTACCAATACTTGGTATATACCTAGAGACTACTATATGTGGTTAAACTTCTTACCAATCTTTAATAAGGAGACACAAAAGTTTGGATTTGCTGATGTCAGAGATGCCCAGTATCACTTAGCTTTATACGAATGCTTAGCAGAGTTAAACTATAGACATGCTGCCATTTTAAAGAAACGTCAGATTGCATCATCATATTACCATGCTGGTAAGTTAATTAATCAAATATGGTTTGAGGAAGGTATCACCCTTAAAATGGGTGCTAGCCTTAAAGACTATATTAATGAGAAAGGGACTTGGAAATTCTTGAATGAATATGAAGCTTTTTTAAATAAGCATACCGCGTGGTACCGTCCTATGAATCCTAATAAAGTTATGATGTGGCAGCAGAAGATTGAGACTGTTGATCCTATGAGCAAACGTAAATCTGAGATAGGTCTTAAGGGTGTAATGCAAGGGATGTCTTTTGAGAAAGATCCAACTAATGGAGTAGGGGGACCATGTAAGTACTTCTTTCACGAGGAAGCAGGTATTGCACCTAAGATGGATACAACATTTGAGTATATCCGCCCTGCTATGAAATCCGGTTTTATGACTACAGGTATGTTTATTGCTGCAGGATCTGTGGGGGATTTATCTCAATGCGAGCCTTTAAAGAAAATGATTACGCGCCCGGACGCGAATGATATATACTCAGTAGAGTCTAACTTAATAGATGAAACTGGCCAAATAGGTAAAACAGGTTTATTTATTCCTGAGCAATGGTCAATGCCACCGTTTATTGATGAGTATGGTAATTCTAAAGTGGAAGAAGCATTAAAGGCATTAGATGAGCAGTTTGCTATTTGGAAAAAAGAATTAGATCCGCAGGAATACCAACTTCGTATATCTCAGCATCCTAGAAATATCAAAGAAGCATTTGACTTTAGAACTGTATCAGTATTTCCAGGTCACTTAGTTACTTCTCAAATAAGAAGAATAGAAGACAAAATGTATCCCTATGAATTTTTAGATATCTATAGGGATGACAAGGGGCAAGTCGCTACACGAGAAACTAACAAGCTACCTATTATAGAATTTCCTATTACTAAAAATACTGAAGATAAAACGGGTACTTTAGTGGTATGGGAAAGACCTTGCAAGGATCCCGAGTTTGGGATGTACTATGCAAGCATTGACCCCGTAGGTGAAGGAAAAACTACTACCTCAGAATCATTGTGTTCTATTTATGTTTATAAAACAGCAGTTGAAGTAACGCGTAATGATGGTGAAAAAGTAGAAACATTTATTGAAAATGATAAAATAGTAGCTGCTTGGTGCGGCCGCTTTGACGATATAGCTAAAACTCATGAGCGTCTAGAGATGATTGTTGAGTGGTATAACGCTTGGACAATTGTTGAAAACAATATTAGTTTATTTATTCAACATATGATTCATAGAAAAAAACAGCGCTATCTTGTACCACGAAGTCAAATTTTATTTTTAAAAGATATCGGTGCTAATGCAAATGTGTTTCAGGAATATGGATGGCGTAACACAGGGACTTTATTTAAGAGTCATATGATAAGTTATGCTATTGAATTCATAAGAGAGGAGCTTCATCAAGAAACTACAGATGATGGTAAAGTTGTTAAAACAACTTATGGTATAGAGCGTATACCGGATATTATGTTGATGAAAGAGATGATGGCGTATCGTGATGGGGTTAACGTGGATAGACTTGTATCATTTGCAGCATTAATTGCTTTTGCTAAAGTGCAACAAGCAAATAGGGGTTATAAAAAGCGCTATGAAGAAACTGGACTAGCAAAAAACTTGGATAACTCTAATAAATTCAGTAAATTAAATAAGAGCCCTTTTCGTCACATTGGCGGTGGGGGCCATACTTTTAATGGTATGAAATTACCAAGACAAGCATTTAAAAACTTAAGATAAGCTATGGAAATATATAATGCCATGCAGGTAAAGGCGGGAGCCAAGGTTGAGTACAACAAAATGGGTACTCTTAATCAACCTATCCAGTTTTTACCTAAAGATAAAAAAGATAAAGACTGGGCCAATTGGAACCTAGATTGGCTAGAATGGCAAGGCTTAAGAGTAGTGCGTAGAAATGCTCGCCGTTTTTTAAAGAACTATAAACTCGCTAAGGGTATTATAGATAAAACTGACTACATTGTAGAAGAAGATAATGAATATGCAGACCTTATTGAAACTTTAACTAAAGAAGATGTAAGTGCATTAGAGCTTAAATTTTACCCAATTATTCCTAACGTAATTAATACCCTTGTGGCAGAGTTTGCAAAACGCAATACTCGTGTTACGTTTAGAGGGGTTGATGAAACATCTTATAATGAGATGTTGGAGCTTAAACGTGCTGAGTTAGAAAAAGCAATTATAAGTGATGCTGAAGAGCAAATGAGATTAACATTATCTCAAATGGGACTTGCTGAAGATAGTGAACAATATCAACAAGCAATGGCTCCTGAAAGTATTAAGTCATTACCACAAATTGAAAGTTATTTTAGCAAAACATATAAGTCAATGGTAGAGCAATGGGCTGAGCATCAGCTTCAAGTTGATACCGAGAGATTTAAAATGGATGAGCTAGAAGAACGCGGATTCCGCGATATGCTTATTACAGACCGCGAATTCTGGCATTTTAAGATGATGGAAGATGATTACCAAATTGAGTTATGGAATCCTATTCTTACATTTTATCACAAGTCACCTGAGATCCGCTACATGTCAGATGCTAGTTGGGTAGGTAAATTTGATATGATGACTGTAGCTGATGTCATTGACGCCTATGG